>LSQX01341728.1_pt1 | contig 24481 bp, 19 predicted proteins | sample 654561 | NCBI WGS metagenome assembly LSQX01 (sample SAMN04489861, study PRJNA283612) | anaerobic digester metagenome | isolation source: 4 biogas reactors fed with cattle manure at either 37C or 55C with and... | place: Denmark: Kongens Lyngby | collected 2014
CATCGAGCTTTTCCACCCGGATCATTCCGAGACCGCCATGAGCAAAGTGCGAAAGGCGATGGAACAGATGAAAATTCCCGGAACGGGCGGGAGCGACGCGCACAAAATTCTCAATATCGGTTCATATGTGACGATTTTTGAAAATCCGGTTCTGAACGAAAAAGATTTTCTGAAGGAAATCCGGGCGGGAAGATTCCGGGCGGAAAAGAGGATAAAGGATCAAGGCTGAAGGCGAAAGGATTATCTGGTCACGCAATTTTATATCTTAATCGATTATATCTGTTTACCTGTTTCGCTCAAGTTTGATAAAAGATCAATCAATGAAGGCATTTCCATTTGTCGGAGCCGGCTATACAACCGGCTTGGCTTCCACCGTTTATCTCAATAATTTTGTAATAACCGGTTCAGACATTTACAATTCAAATGGATTTCAAGATTTCAATATTGGAAACTTGAGTGTACAAGAGGGGGGGCTTGCCGGCAACGAAAGCTCTTCTGTCCCCGAACCGGCCACTTCTATGCTTCTGGGGCCTGGTCTTCCGGGAGTTATTTCTCTCCGAAAGAAGATAAAGTAGATATTGGCCAATTGGATTAACAAAGAAAGGCAGTGCGTGAGCACTGCCTTTCTTCTTTAGGGAATCTTATTCTCCAATGAAATTAGGTTCGCGTTTCTCCAGAAAGGCGGTGATGCCTTCCATGGCGTCTTTGCTGGCGCCGAGCTTTTTCGACCATTCGATGTCCACGCGCAGGCCTTCGTCAAAGCCCTTATCCAGTCCGATGTGGATGCCTTCGAGTACCGCAGCCACGGCCAGCGGCGGCCTTTTGGCCAGTGCCTGGGCAAACGCCGTTGCTTCCTTCATCAGATCGGCGGCCGGGACGACTTTATCGACCAGACCGATGGCCAGCGCTTCGACAGGAGTCAGACGCTTGCTGAAAAGAATCATATCCAATGCCTTGGGTTTTCCCAGCAGTCTCGGCAATCTCTGTATGCCGCCCCAGCCGGGTGTGATGCCGAGATTGACCTCCGGCAGGCCGATGAGTGCTTTGGGATTGTCTGTCATAATCCGGAAATGGCAGGCGATCGCCGTTTCGCAGCCGCCGCCCAGGGCATGGCCGTTGATGGCCGCGATGTAGGGTTTTTTGGAGCGCGAGATGGCGTTCATGATTTCGTTGCCGTTAGGCCCTTTGGCAATGTTGGCGATATCGGAAACATCCATGCCGGCGGAAAATCCCTTCTCGCCCGCTCCTGTGATGATCACGGCGCGTGTTTCCGGGCTTTTTTCAATGTTGTTTACCGCAAGAAAAAACTCCTCCCGGATGCCCAGGTTGACGGAGTTCATCGGCGGCCTGTTGAGCGTGATGGTAGTTACGAAATCTTTAGTCGATACGATAATGTTCTGATATTCCATCTTTTTCTCCTTTCACATGGTTTGTAGTTAATCTTCATGGTCTGCAGGCTGTATGTTTTGATGCACCAGCCGCTGGCCGGGCCAGGGCGCTTCAAAGCAGGGGATGTTTGTGCCGGCGAGGCTTCCGATAAATGCGGTTCGCCGGTCTTTGCCGCCGAAGCAGATATTGGCCGGTCGCCTGATTACAGAGCCTTGCGGGTCTTCGAGATACATTTCCAGATTCCCCTGCGGATTGATAAAGCCGATGGAGTTGGCCGCGGGAAACGCCACCCAGAGATTACCCGCTTCGTCAAACGCGATACCGTCGGGAAAGCCCAGTTTTCCCAGAAAGTCCGGCCCGTAAACTTCAGCGGAACCCAACTGGTTTCCATCGAGGATGCGGTAACGCAAAACGCGCCGTTTCATTGTTTCCGCCACATAGGCATACTCTTGTCCGGCATCGACGGCCACGCCGTTTGCAAAACAGATACCGGTCGCGACAATGCGCGGCGCTTCATTTGGTAATATAACTACCAGACACCCATCCGGTATGGGGGTCCGAAGCGAAGCATCCACATCCGGATTATCCGTTGAGTTGGAGACCCACAGCCTGCCGGCGAAATCCAGGAAAGGAAAATTCGGCGTGTACATCCGCCGGCCGTCCGCGTGGGTCATCAAAAGTGTGTGCGCTCCCGTGGGGGAGACGCGCTGGACTTCACCATTGCCGATGTTTGCGACGATGCAGTTTGCGTCCGTGTCTATGCAGATGCCGTTGGGTACACCGCCCAAGTTGCCGAAAAAATCCGTCCGCCCGGAAGGATCGATACGCGCGCATCGCCCGTAGCCGTCCGCCGCGAAAACACTGCCGTCGTTTAGCGCCATAACGCCCTCCGGGCGCGTCAATCCACTTCCGATGGTGCCGACGGCCTGTAAATCGATTTTCATGATGATGACCTCTTTTGATGATGAAAAAATGCTCCGGTCCGTGCGGAGCGCTACCGCCGGCCCGTGATGGCGGTTTTTGACAGGCGCGGCCTAAGGGGGACAAGGCGCTCTGCAACCGGCGTTATTTTGTGTTGCCGCCGCACCTTGCAGAGCTACTGTTAAATATAGGCAGCAGCCGCACCTGTCAAGTGCATTTATGAATTGTATTGACAGGGGCGTACCTTCTTTCTATACTTTGATAAAATACAATGCCGCAACGGGCATATAAATAATGGACCGGAAATGCTTAACCGTTTAGTGAGTGCCTTATTTCTTGTTTTTATTTCCATTACTTCTATTCCTCTGTTTTTTGTCGCCCTGCTTTTGCGCCTGGTCACCTATCCTTTTGATCGGCGCCTGCGGGTTCTGCATTTGTTTACCTGCTTTTGGGCGTCTTTTTACACATGGACAATGCCTGCGTGGCGGATCCGCATCGAGGGGCGTGAAAATGTCCGCAAAGACGCGGCCTATATGGTCGTTTCCAATCATCAGTCTCAACTGGATATACTGGTGGCCTTCCGCCTCTTTTTTCACTACAAGTGGGTTTCCAAGGCGGAAATGTTCCGCGTGCCGCTTATCGGCTGGAATATGACGCTTAACCGCTATATCCGTCTGAAGCGCGGCGACAGGAAAAGCGTTGAGCAGATGCTCAAGGCGTGTGAGGTGCACCTCGACGAAGGAAGTTCCGTTTTCATGTTTCCGGAAGGAACCAGGTCGCCTGACGGTGAAGTGAAACCATTCAAACCGGGAGCGTTCCAACTGGCGCTGGAAAAGAAGGTGCCCATTTTGCCGGTGGTCATAAGCGGCACGAACAAGGCGCTGCCCAAATACAGCATGAAATTTACCGGTGTACAGAAAATTTACATCAAAATCTTTGAAGAAATTCCTTACGAATCTTTTAAAAATTTATCCGTGGAAGAGACAGTGGAAATGGTCCGCCGGTTCATCATCGAACAATTAAAAGTCATGAACCGCTACACACTGGGCTGAAATGCTTTTTTCGCGGCGGCATGCCCGTGGCGGCTGTTTACCCGAAAAGATTTTGCGCCTTGAAATGCGGCCTGAATTCTGATTTATTCGGTGCCGGAAGGATAACGAGATGGCAACCGACTCAAAGCCCGTCGACAAGAAGAACCGGTGGGTTTCCACAGCCCTGAAAGTCAATCTGGAAAGAACAGCGGTAGAGGTGCAGATTCCCTCCGATTATGCGCCCCTTTTGCAAATTGCCGGCGATCATTACGGCTTTCACAAAAAAACACGCGAACTGCTTACGGAACTTAATCATCCGTACATTAACTGGGACTTTGTTCTGGATGAACTCAAGTCGATTTCCATCGGGAATTTCTATATATACAACAAGCATCCGGACGGTTTGACCGCCATATCCATCCTGCTGGCGATTTATTTCGACATTCTTAAATCATCCGCATCGGAAGATGTGAAAGACAGCGCGATTCATTATCTTTTTGATTACGCCGACGCGATTATCACGCAAAGCAACGAATTTCTGGAAAGGAATCTGTCTTTGCTGCCGGGGCTGGTCAATGACTTTCTGGAAATTGCCCGCGACGAGTCGCCTCTGTTTAAAAAATGTTCATTCTACATGAAAAGAATTATCAGATCGGCCGCGGAAAATGGCCTGCAGATAGCGCAGCCGGCCGTTGCAACCCTCCTTTTCAAGATGTTTCGCGCCACCTATTCCTACTGGCTTAGCCAGCCGGACCCGGGCTTGTGGGAGGTTGCCGATAACCGGGCAGGCGCTTCCCCCGGCGACAGTATCTATCAGGGACTGGTCGGTGAGCTGGGCCATCGGTATTTTCACACGCTGATGCGCAGACTCGAAGAGCTCCAATCTGCGGGGAGTGAAAAACCAGGATCCGTATTTGACGAATACTTGAATCTGCCGGATTTTTTCCAGATCATTGACAGATACCTGAGTGTGGCCGGCGAGCTTGAAAAAGCGGAGGCATACCGCGGACATCATCTGGTCAAACTTGATTTTCTGATTTACGTGATGTCCGTGCCGGGGCTCAAAGACATTCATGCCCGGGCGATGCGTGAAATCAATTATGCGCTGAAACTGGTTTTTCAGGAGGAAAAAAAGGAAGACCTCAATGATTTTGTCCGTAAACTGTTTGTCTTTCTCAAAAAAAACGCCTCCCAGGATCAGTTCAGAGCCGCGAATATAGACTGCATCGTCACGGCAGCCAGGGAAATTTTCGCGCACAACGCCCATCCGCTGGTGGAGACATTCATCGACGAGCTGATCGCCTACGGCTTTGAGTACCCGAATATACAGGGGGCGACGTCGCACTGGCAGGTACAGGTCAACCCCGAGCATGTCCGCACTATCCGTGCCTGGCTGGAAATTATCGCCATGAAACCGCGCTGGACAAAAAAGCTCATCTCCGCGCTTATCATCAACCTGAAAATCGGCGGAGTTTTTATCCGTGACACCGACCTTATCCAGCGCGACATTTCGCGCCTGCTCAATGCGGATATCGGCCCGGCCTACAATCTGGTCAAGCAACTGGCGCGTTTGTTTCCCGTGTATTTCAGCGAGATCGGCGCCGAGGGCGAACTTCGCGACATTACCACCCGCGTGGATGAGCTGTCGGGGCGCAATGACCTGCTGATCAATTTTTTCCGCAAGCAGTCCCATGTGGAAAGCAACAGCCTGCTGGTGGAATTTGCCGAGGATATTTTCCGCTACTGGTTTTCCGGTGACAAAAAGTATCTGCTGCGTCACATTCCGGAAGAAGTATTCGATCAGGTGGACAATTCCGGCAGATATTTCGACGGAATACACAAAGTTTTCCTTCAGTTGTTTCCCCGTGCCGGCCGCGATCCGCAGAAGTTTCTGGAATGGGACTCGTCAAGAATCAATGGCGAAGCAGCTTCCGTCGAAGATGTCAGCGAGATGGACCGGGAGCGCGCCTGTCTGATGATAAGAACCTACCAGCTGATCCATAAAAAATATTTCCCCCAGTATTTCGACCTACTCAAAGACCTCGAGGCGGCCAACGCTTTTGCCGCGGCGGATATCGCTTCACTGCGCCGTTCGCTGGGCGAAAAAAAATATCATCAAAGCCTCACGATTATCATGAAGTTTCTCGGTGTTTTCAAAGACCGGATTCTTTCAGGCAGGAAAACCAGAGCCTTTGAAAATATCTACCACAAAAGGCATATCGCGGCGGGAATACCCTCCATGTACGGGACCTACCATGAGGAAAAATTCGATGCACTCGGCCTTACGCTGCGGCTGGAGATTTTAGGCGGCATGCTTCTGGAGGAGCTTATCCAGTCGATGAACCTGCATTTTATCACCAGACGCACACTGATCAGGATTCACGCCTATTTGTGGCACTATGTGAACGCGTTGGAGCTCGACGGCGTTTCCACCGAAGGGCTGGTGGCCAAAGTGAAATATGTGACCAGCGCTTTGCCTATCAAGCCTTTTTCCGTGGACCAGTACCTGGACATCTTTCGCTTCATTTCAAAAGGCATTCAGGATATCATCCGTGAATATTACATCGATGTTCACAGCTTGAATCTGCCCGTCGTTATCCGTCAGATCATGCCCGCCTCCGATGGGGACGCCTCCGGAGGCGACAGCCCCTGCGTACTCGATGAGCTGGTTTATCAGGAGTCGGAAAACTTCATCCGTTCCGTCATTTCTTCCGCCTTCGGCCTGCAGGTGCTGGACAACTTCATTCACGCTGTCATCAGGACGCTCAGCGCGGAGCTGGACAAATTCAAGGACAACAAAAAGATACTCAACCTGTTGATGGATTACAATCCCGATCTGGCGGTTTCATCCATCTACTCGAAAAAAGGCAGGCTCGACAACCAGATCCTCCTGGGCAACAAAGGCTATTTTTTGAAAAAAATGGTTTCTTTCGGCTTTCCCGTACCGCCCGGTTTCATCATTACCACAGAGGTTTTCCGGGGGTTTGAAGCGGTCAACAGCTACAAATATATCTTTCACGACCTGGTCACGCGCATCAACAGGGAAATAGCGGCGTTGGAAAAAAGGACCGGCCGGAGATTCGGCGACCCGGGCAATCCTCTGCTGCTGTCCGTGCGCAGCGGCGCCACCATCTCGCTGCCGGGCATGATGCGCTCTTTTTTGAATGTCGGCATCAATACCTCCATCGCGGAGAGTCTGGCGTCAAAAAAGGAATTCCGCTGGGCGGCCTGGGATTCCTATCGCCGTTTTCTCCAGACCTGGGGGATGTTTCAGGGATTGAGCCGGGATTTTTTCGATGCCATCATTGACGATTTCAAGCTCAGGCACGGTGTGGAAAGAAAAATTCAGTTTCCGCCGGAGCTGATGAAAGCAATCGCGCTGGCCTACAAAAAAGGGATTCTCGACAGCGGTCTGCCTCTGACCGATGACCCGGCGCGCCAGCTCAGACAGGCCATCTTGTATGTTTTCGAATCCTGGCACTCCGAACAGGCAAAAATTTACCGCCGTCAGATGCATTTGTCGGATGAGTGGGGTACGGCCGTCATAGTGCAGGCGATGGTTTTCGGCAATTACCATGAACGCTCCGGCTCCGGCGTCATTTTCACGCGCGACCCGAAAAGTTTCTCCTCCGATGTGACTATATACGGGGATTTTATCTTCGGCGTGCAAGGCGACGATATCGTCTCCGGTCTGGTCGAAACCTATCCCGTATCAGAAAAGCAGCGGATCGCCGAGCAGCGCGATACGGACATTTCTCTGGAGGCCACATTTCCGGCCATCTATGGCGGCCTGGCCAGAATCGCGGAAACCATGATTTACGAAAAAGGCTTAAATCATCAGGAAATCGAATTTACCTTCGAGGGGCCGCGGAAAGACCAGCTGTTTTTGCTGCAGACGCGCGATATGGATCAGACAAAAGCGGAAAAACTCCACCGTTTCAGGGACACGCCCGGACTGCGCGCCGCTCTTATGGGCACGGGAATCGGCGTGAGCGGAGGCGCTCTTTGTGGCCGTGCGGTCTATTCCGAGGATGATATCAGGCTCTTTCGCGCGCAGGATCCGCAAACTCCCCTTATCCTTGTACGTCCGGACACGGTTCCCGATGATGTCGGTGTACTGCTGCAGGTGGAAGGGCTGCTCACCGCCAAAGGTGGCGCCACATCGCACGCGGCCGTGACCATACCGCAGCTGGGCAAGGTAGGGGTGGTGGGCTTGAGCAAGTTGAAAGTGTATGAAGCGGACGGTTATTCCAGATTAGCAGGACGCACTGTCCGCGCGGGCGATTTCATCTGCATTGACGGGTGGAACGGCGACCTTTACTGGGGGCGGCACGAACAGGAAGAAGACAGATATTATACCATCAATTTGTGACGAGTCCGTAAGCATGTGTTTCAGGCAAGGGGCAAGGATGTGTCGGTTGGCGGTGAAGCCCGACGGGCAATGGATGAAAAAGCAAGGGCCGGGCTGGATTTTAAACAGTCATGGCTGAAATCCCCCCTTTACAAAACCGGCTCAGACCTTAGCGCGAATCCGCCACAGACTGCAGGCTATGAGCTGCGGGCTTTTTTTCTATTGTCTTTTTCGCAGGACATCCGTTCAGGATCGTAAAAGCAAAAACGGTTTTTGTCAATTTTTTTAGCCCGGTACATGGCGCTGTCGGCGTTGCGGATCAAAGCGTCGGGATCCATCCCGTGCAGCGGATACACGGCGACGCCGACACTGAGATTGACTTTGAGTTTCAAGGACGACTCCCCGACGGGCAGCGGCTCGGCAAAACTTTCGAACAGATGGTCGATAACCGTTTCAATCTGGCTTTCGTGTGATATTCCCGTCAAAAGGATAAAAAACTCGTCACCGCCGATCCGGGCGATAGTGTCATTCTCCCGCCGGACGACCTCTCTGAGCCGGTCTGCTATTTCAATGAGCAGTTGATCACCGGTCTTGTGACCGTAAGTGTCGTTGACTTTTTTGAAGTCGTCCAGATCCATAAACAGCACGGCAACTTGGTCGTTTCGTCTTTTGGCGGAGACAATAGCCTGCTCGAGACGGTCCATCAGGAGTTTCCTATTGGACAAACCGGTCAGAGGATCGGTGAAGGCAAACTGCATCACCCGTCCTTCCGTCAGGTCCACAAAATTACCCAAAACGGCCTGCTTTTCATTCATGTGGATAAGTGCCAGCGCCCCTAATATCCATTTTATTTTGTCTTCGCCTGCCGTTACGCGAAAAATGAAAAAAGAGGGGTTTTCCCCCTGTAAAATATCGTTCATATTTTTTTTGACCAGATCGAGATCCTCTTCAAAAATCATATTCCAGAGGGAGCGCTTGCGTATCTGCCCCGGCGTGGTCCCGAAAACTTCGGCGAAGGTCTTGTTGGTAAAAATAATCCTGTCTCCCTGGATGATGCATGTGCCGAAGGGGGACATGTTGAGCATGATCTGGATGAATTCGTTTAATTCACGTACTTGTTTGGCAGTGGTGGCAAACTGGGCCTGCAGTCTTTTGTTTTCGTCCAGCAGTTTATTTAATTTTTCCTGCTCTGCGTTTTGTCCACTCATTTTTTCCCCATTTTTCAGCAATGTGCATGCTTTTATTTAGACAAAAGCCAGCTCGAGCTGCACGGACGATCCACCATCGGCCGCGTTCTGAAGCGTTCAACGTCGGGTGCTCGTCGAGGGGCTCTCCCACTTTCCGCTATAAGTGGCAAGCGGGAGAGCCGGTGTGTTCGTTCATTTTAGTCTATTGTATGTTTTTGTGAATATAAACAGTCAAGTCGCCCATGCGGTTCGTGTAGCTGCCGTATTCATTGTCGTACCAGCCGAATATTTTCGCGTGGACCACGGGCACCTGCAGTGTCTTATCCGCCGCCGCCTCAAGCAGTGCCGGAGGCAGGGAGGGGATCTGTGACAGATCCACGGGAATGAAAGCCGTTCTGGTGTGGTTGAACTGCCCTTCAATGACGACGGCCGCGTCTTCGCCTATTAAGTCCGTGGAAACATTCTGCTGCATGGTAAAGCGCACCAGCGGGTTGTCCTGTGATGCTTTCTCATAGATTGCATTGAGCTTTTGTGTGTCAATACTGGCCGGGCCGCCCGCGCTGTCCTGGCGCGCCTGAAAAGTCGCGTTGAGCACGATAAGCGACAGTGTGTTTGTCGGGACGCGGATGGAATCGCCCATAAATCCGATGTTTTTGACTTCGGGAATAACATCGGCCAGGGCCTTTGCCGCGCCGGTGGAGGTCAGGATGATATTGTTGAGAATGCTCCTGGTTTTTCGGATGTCCTTTTCTCCCGCTTTGGGCAGTTTGTCCAGCACCGTCTGGGTATTGGTCACGGCGTGGATGGTGGACATCGAGGCGGTGAGAATCGTGCTGGTTGCCTCGTTTTCCAGAAGAGGCTTTACCATATGCGCCAGCCCCGTCGTGGTGCAGGAGGCGGCCGAGACGAGCAGATGCTTTTTCGGGTTGAACGACGTGTGGTTGATGCCGAAAATAAGCGTGGTTGTGTCCTCAGGAGTTTCCAGCGATTTGTTTTTAATCTTGAAAGGTGCGGAGTGGATCACAACCTTTGCCCCTCCGTTTAAATGTCCGCGGATGGATCCTTTCTTGTCGTCCGCCGCAACGGTCGGGTCTTTGAAAGAGCCGCTGCAGTCCACCACCACATCCGCGCCATACTGGCGCCAGGGGATGTTCAGGGGGTTTCTCTGTTCGCGCAGCACCGTAACCGGTATGCCGTCGATGAGCAGTTTGCCGTTTTTTTCGTCCGTAATCTGGACGCAGGGCTTTGCTTTATGGCCGTAGAGGAAACGATGCAGCAGCCCGTAAGTGGCGTCCGCCTCGATCAGGCGGGCGATGGTCTCCATGCCCATGCCGATGTCACGTCCCTGGTTTACGACGATTTCCTTGAAGTATTTTCTGCCGACATGGTGCCATAGTGTCAGTTTGCCGATGCGCCCGAGGCTGTTGATGCCCAGCACCGGACCTTTGTTGTCCTGTGTACCGCTTTTAGTCATGATCTGTATCCTCCTTGACCCTCATGAATGAGGGTGTGATTTTTGCTGTGAAGTGGCATGCCGGAATGCACAGGTGTGCCCGATGATTTTTATGGGATGTCCGGTTGTATGAAAAAGCACAAAAGAGATATTCATAAGTAGTTTGCGCCTCTTGGAAAGACCGCGAACTGATTACAGTAAACCACTGGCAAAGTCAAGGATTGAGTGTCTTAATTTAATCAAAACAATAACATGCGGAGAGTCAGTCAAAAATCCAGATGATGTGTCCGGCTGTATCCTTCATCATATAAAATAACTATTTAGCACTTTGGAGCGCGGCTGCCCGAGGGGATTCGGTCTGTTTAAAGACATCCTCAAAATCGCTTTTGTCCACGGCGAAAAACCGGCAGACTTTAAAGTTGACATCCCTTTTGGTGACGGTATAATGCTTGAGGCAAGGTTACAGCGTATGTAATATCCAGTATCTTATCTTGCAGGTCAAAGGTCTTTTGCAGTAACCCCGTTTCCTTGAAAACTTTTTAAACGAAAAACTCTGAAAGGAGGCAAAGCATGAAAAAAGACAGTAATTCCAAAAGTGGTTTCAGCAGGCGGAATTTTTTGAAGACGGCCGGAGGGGCCGCCGCCGTAGCAGGGCTGGCGGCGAGCGGATTGTCGATGATACCGGGCACGGCGCAGGCGGCCGTCAGGGGGCTTCCCAAAAAGTGGGATGAAGAATATGACGTGATTGTCGTCGGCAGCGGCTTTGCCGGACTGGCGGCCGCCCTGGAGGCCAAAAACGCCGGCGCGAGCGTGCTGGTCATAGAAAAGATGGCTGTGCATGGCGGCAACTCGATCATCAACGGAGGCGATTTCTGCGCTCCGGCAACCAGAATGCAAAAAGAAGAGGGCATTGAGGATTCGCCGGAGCTGATGCTCAAGGATATGCTCCGGGCGGGCGCCTACATTAACCATCCGGAACTGGCGAAAATGGTGGCCTACGGCGCGAAAGACGCTCTGGAGTGGACCGAAAGTTATCTTGGGTGTAAATATAAGTCGATTGGTTTTCATGGCGGTCACTCCGTGAAAAGGGCGCACGCTACGATAAATCAATCCGGATCGGAAGTTGTCAACAAGGAGCTGGCCAAAGCACGAGAAATCGGTGTAAAAGTACAGACGCGCACAAAAATGGAGAGATTTATCGTCAATGAGGGTGGCAGGGTCGTAGGGGTTGAAGTGCGTAAAAATTACAGATTTCCCAATGAGAGCTCCGGCAGCACTGCATTCATAAAAGCGAAAAAGGCCGTGGTGCTCGGCTCCGGCGGATTTTCGCGGGATGTCAGGATGCGCATGATTCACGACCCGCGCCTTACCGACAGATATGAATCCACCAACCAGCCCGGCGCCACCGGAGAGGCAATTCTGGCCGCCTGTAAGGCCGGCGCCATGGATGTGCACATGGACTGGATTCAACTGGGCCCGTGGACCAGCCCGGATGAAAAAGGCTTCGGCTTTGTTCCTCTGTTTTGTGAAAGGCTGGTCGGTTACGGCCCGATGATCAACCCCAAAACAGGCAAAAGATTTTTCAAAGAAACAGGCAACCGTAAGGAAAGAGCCGACGCCATTATCCTCCTGGGTGACCCGGTGATTATCATGGGGGATACCTATGCCGTCAATAAGCAAGTGTTTCCGAACGCCTTGCAAAAAGGCATGGAGATCGGAGCGATCAAGAAATTTGACACGCTCGAAGCTCTGGCGAAAGAATACAACATTCCCACCGATGCGTTTTTGAATGAAATAAAACGCTGGAACGGTTTTGTCGAAAAAAAGAAAGATGATGATTTAGACTGCCTGATTTTCAAGGACGCCCGACCGGTGATCGAGGCCCCTTTCTATGCCGCGAGGCTCTGGCCCAAAGTTCATCACACGATGGGCGGGCTGGTGATCAATAAAGGCGCGCAGGTTATGGGGCTTGATTTCAACCCCGTGCAGGGGCTCTACGCAGCGGGCGAGGCGACAGGCGGTGTACACGGCGCGGTGCGTTTGGGTGGCGTGGCCATGGCGGACTGTATTGTTTTCGGCCGCATTGCCGGCAAAAACGCGGCCGCCGAAAAAGCCTGGAGTTAAATTGAATTTGCGGCAGCCGGGGACTTTTGTTTTCCCCCCGGCTGCCCGTCTTTTAAACCCGGTAATTGGAGAAAAATATGCAAAAGAAGTTTTTCGTGAAGATAAGGAAAACAGCGCCTGTGCTGTTGTGCCTGCTGTTGGTTTTGACTGCCGGCCGCCTGTTATGGGCCGAAGCCAGGCTGGATATGTCCAAAGCCGGCGTCAAAGGCGGCAACTGCGCCGCCTGCCACGGGCAGGACAAGGTGCTTTCCAAAGGGCACATAGACACGAAAGCCATGAACGGGGAGGCATGCAAGGCATGCCACACAAAGGACAACTTAAGCCTGACGGGCAAGCTTCCCAACAGTCACCATCATCTGCTGGCGGGCATCGGTTGTATTGAATGTCACGGCAAAACCCAGACGCCCGGGGAATTGGAAATGGACAAATGCGTTGCCTGCCACGGTTCGACGGACAAGCTGGCCGAGAAAACGAAAGATATAAAGCCCACCAACCCGCACACCTCTCCGCATTACGGGACGGAGTTGGATTGTAACTTATGCCATCACCAACATGCCCGCTCGGAGGACTTTTGTGCCCAGTGCCACAGTTTTAATTTCAAAACACCGTGAAAACGTGAAGTATTTTGCTAAAGACGGCAGCGGGAATTTAAATTATTCCCGCTGCCCCGGTCGCATGTTTTCCGTTTTGAATCAGTTTGACACGTCAACCCTTATTTGTTACATTTGCTCGGCTTTTGATACAGGAAGCCGTTGTAAAGAACGGGACAAAATTCGGCGCTGACTCCGGGAGTTATAATCCGCGCCCCGTACGGCTTGATCATTCAATATCGGGTGATAAACGAATGGAAAAAAAACCTGCAGGCGGCAAAATCCGGACCATCTGCGTTATCCTGATCGCATTTTCAATCATATTGAGTGCCTGTATCGCCCTTGCCGCACCCAGGACGGCGCCGACACGCGCAGCCGCGGTCAACCAGATGCAGGCCAAAGCATGGGACTGCGGTGCCTGTCACAAGGAAGCGGTTTTACCGGCCGACCATGTGTCCACCAAAGAAATGCCCTACGAAGGTTGCCTGGTGTGTCATCTTTCCGGAGCGGATAACGCCCGTTCCCTCAGAGGCCGCCTCCCGGCAAGCCACATCCACGCGTTCAAAAATGTCAACTGTGTCCAGTGCCACGGCAAAGTGAAAAAATACGAAGCGGTGGATATGCCCAAATGCGTGACCTGTCACGGTTCCACAGCCGGGCTGGCCAAAAAGACAGCCGGTGTACAGCCGCAGAATCCGCATACATCTCCTCATTACGGCACAAACCTGGAGTGCAACTTGTGCCACCACCAGCATGCCCGCTCGGAGGACTACTGCGCCTACTGTCATAAATTTAATTTTGTCGTTCCCTGATCATAACGGGCAGGACCTGACGAAGGAAAAATTAAGATGGAAGCTTCGGAAAATTTAACACTGACGGATCACCTCAAAGACGCGGCCGGCCGCGTTTTCTCCGGCGGGCCGGTTTATCTTACCTTTTTGTGTCTGCTGGGCATATTATTTATGGTGGGGGTTTTCTCAGGAATCCATTCTGTGTACATAGAAGGAAGCCGCCATGCTTACGGCAGCACACGTGAAATTCCTCTGGCGATGCTGATCGCCACTTATGCATTTTTCGTGATCATCTCCACGGGATTGTGTCTGGTGTCTTCCATCGGCCATATTTTCGGCGTGGAAAGCTTCCAGCCGATTGCCAAACGCGCGGTTCTTCTCTCCGTCATTACCATTGTTTCAGGTTTTCTGGTGATCGGCCTGGAGCTGGAAAACCCGTTTCGTCTGGCGATATACCTTTTCGTGTCTCCGAATTTCACTTCCAACATCTGGTGGATGGGCGTCCTTTATTCTTTCGAAGTGGTTTTACTGATCATTGAATTTATTCTTTTGATGCTGCACCGGCACAAGGCCTCCGCCGTGGCCGGTTTCCTGGGAATCATCTTCGGCATTGCCGCCATCAGTAACTTAGGCGGCGTTTTTGCCATGCTCAACGGCCGCGAGTTCTGGTACGGTGCCTACCTGCCGATTTTCTTTATAGCCTCGGCTGTACTTATGGGAAGCGCCGCCGTGGTGTTTTTCACCATCATTGCTTACTGGATCAGGCGCGAGCGTCTTGACGCCGCCATGCGCGAATCGCTTGCGGCGGTAAGCAGGCTTGCCTGTCTCATGCTGGCAGTGGTGATGTTTTTAACTATCTGGCGGATGGTGACCCTGACGGTGGGCGGCACTCACGAGTCGATGGTTTTCGAGGCCTTCGTTTCCGGTCCCTTCGCTTTTAACTTCTGGGTTTATGAAATTGCCCTGGGAATGATCATCCCCTTCTTTCTTCTTCTTGCGTCCAGGGGCCGAAGCATCGCGGTGATATTTGTCGCCGCCGCGCTGATTATTTTTTGCGCCTTTTTCATGCGGCTGGACATGGTTGTGGCAGGACAAATTGTGCCGATGTACTGGGAACTCGGCGTGAAGGAATATTCCCGTTTGAATACCTACGCGCCCACCTGGCATGAAATATTTGTCGTGCTGGGCGGAGTCGGGCTTTGCGGCGCCGCGTTTTTACTGGGAGAAAAAGTCTTTGATGGTTTCCGGGAAACATAATCTTCGCCGTCAGTGGCGGCGGAAAGGTAGAGCGTAAAGCATGATGCGTAAAGCGCCGGATGCTGAAAAAAAATTATTTGATAAGCCGGAAAAGATTTCCGAAATAGACCGCCGCGAGTTTCTGAAGATGGGTCTTTTGGTCACCGGCGTTTTTGCCGGCGGCAGCGTCTTTTCGGCTGTATCTGCAGTGGCGGAAATATTTCCATATGACACGTACAGAACCAAATATCCGTATAAGCCGCACTACTGCATGGTTATCCGTGTGGATCGCTGCATCGGCTGTCAGTTGTGCATGGACGCTTGCGTTGCCATAAATGATGTGCCCTCCTATGGATGGAGAACGCTGATTCTGGAGAGACAGGCCCAAAAGGCCATCGGGCAGAAGCGCGAATTCATCCCCGTGCTGTGCAATCAGTGCAATGATCCGCCCTGTGTCCGCGCCTGCCCCGTTATTGCGACCTATAAAGACAAGCAAAACGGGATCGTCATGATGAACAACAAAAAATGCATCGGATGTAAAATATGCATGGCCGCCTGCCCCTACGACGCGCGCTATTATTGCGAAGAGAAAGGTGCGATTGATAAATGTGATTTCTGCTTTGAAACCAAACTGTCACGCGGCGAAAAAACCACGGCCTGCTCCGAGGCTTGCCCGGCGGATGTGCGTGTCTTTGGCGACTTGTCCGACCCGCACGACCGTGTGTACAAGCTGGTGCATCAGCTGCAAAAACCGGTCTGGGTTCTCAAAAAAGAAGCAGGTGCAAAACCCAATATATTTTACATGAAAGGCTAGCCCGGTCAGGACAATGCATAAAAGGCTCATTCTTATTATAAGTCTGCTTTTCATTACCACGGGTGTTTTGTCCTCGGCGGCAGACAGCGCAAAAAAAGGCATTCTTTATACCAAGCCTCTGGAGTCCGTCATTTTCAGTCATGAGGACCATGCACACAAAGAATTTTCTTGCGCCACCTGCCACAGCGGTTTGTTTGCCATGAAAGCTCTTGAGGTCCAGAAAAATAAAGATTTCATCATGGATTCCCTCTACAAGGGCAAATATTGCGGCGCCTGTCATGACGGCAAAAAAGCATTTGCCGCCGATACGCAGTGCGCCCGCTGTCATCTGGGTTTCGGAGCCAAATTGGCCGCGGAAGATATACCGTCATTCAAGAAAACCGTTAAACTGGGAAAAAGCGCCAAAGGCGTGGCCTTTTATCATGACAAGCACCCGCAGTCTTGCCTGAGTTGTCATCCGTCGCTATTTGTTCCCCAGGAAGGAGCTAATAAGATTCGCATGGCGGACCACGGTCGGGACAGGTACTGTTTCACCTGTCATGACGGTAAAAAAGCGTTTGCCTGGGGAGACTGCAGCCGCTGCCATACCGAGCCTGTCACGGCGCCGCGGGGCATCATCAGTTTCGGCAAGGGTAAAAAGGCCGTGGCCTTCAGGCATGAAACCCATCAGATGAAGGAAGGCTGCAAAGTATGCCATCCCAAACTGTTCGCTTTTGCCAAAGGCGTGGCCAGAATTGATTTTGATGACCATCTGAAACAAAAATCATGCTTTGTCTGCCATGCCAAAAAAAACGCGACCGCCTTTTATGACTGCAACCGCTGCCATACGGATAAAAAGCCCCCGAAGCCGGGTGGTCCCGACACGCTGACATACAAAACACCGATGCAAAACGTGTATTTCCATCATGAAAGCCACTCGGAATTTGCCTGCACTTTATGTCATCCCACGCCTTTTGCCATGAAGAAGGGCCAGACGAAAATGGTGATGGCGGAAATGTTCAAAGGCAAAACCTGCGGCTTTTGCCATAATGGAAAGATGGCGTTTCATGCCCGGGAATGTGCCAGATGCCACAAAAAATGATTTGTCGCCTGCCGGCACATTTTCCATTGTTATAGATAAACTCATGATTGCATTGAGCCGTGTACGATGATAAGCAGGCGCGGCATAATGATCTTCAGGAGATAACTGTTTGTCCCGAAAAAAATCCGGCATCTGGTCTTTTTTCTCATCCGTTCAACTGGCCATCGTCCTTTTGTCTTTGATCGCCTTTTTCGCGCTCGTCGGAACGCTTGTCCCCCAGCGGGAGGCGGCCGTGGAGATGGCCGCGCGCGTTTCGCCCGGTCTGTTTTCCTTTTTGCAGAAAATCCAGATTTTCGATCTGTATCACTCTGTCTGGTTTTTTCTCCTGATGGGCCTTCTGGCGGTCAACCTGGCTGTCTGCTCACTGGATCGCTTCCCTATGGCCTGGCGGCGTTTCCGAATGCGTCCCTCCGCCGCCTCACAGGAGATATGGAAGGATATTTCTCCGGCCGACAGGTTTCAGGCGAAAGCCGGCCTGCAGGAGGCGGCGGCCGCCGCCGAGCGCCTTTTGAAGAAAAAGTACCGGACGAGCATGCGCGAGGATGGAACTGAAAGCGTCTTTCTTTGCGCACGCAAGGGGCGCTTTTCCCTTTTCGGCGTTTATATTGTTCATCTGAGCATTCTGATCTTAATTGCCGGGGCGCTCATCGGATCTATTTTCGGCGTGGAGGCGTTTGTCAACATTACGGAGGGGGAGACGGCGGACGCGGTTTTCATACGCGGCGGAGAACGGATGATACTTCCTTTTTCCGTGCGTTGCGACAAGTTTACATTGGAGCTCTATGATAACGGCGCGCCGAAAACATTTCAGTCCGATCTGACATTTTTAAAAGACGGCAAAGAGCTACATACGGAAAAACTTCTGGTTAATCATCCCGTTGAGTTTGAAGGATTCAGATTTTATCAGTCCAGCTACGGGGCGGCACCGGGAGGTAAGGCGACGCTGGAGCTTTCACGTCCGGGCGGAAAGTCGGATGTCGTAAACGTCGCTGCCGGCTACACGTTTGACCTTCCCGGTAAGGAGGGGACTTTCGAGATTTTGAAGGTTGAACAAAACCTGATGAATATGGGGCCGGCAGTCAAGGTTCTCGTCCGGTCGCGCGGCCGCGAGGAAACCATTTTTGTTTTCCATCACATCGACCAGATCAGACAGATGAATCCGGGTATCATCGACCAGGTGCCGATGTTCAATCCCGGCCTTGTTCGTCCCTACACTTTCGTCCTGATGGGGCTCGAGGAGAAAAACTACACGGGACTGCAGGTCAGCAAAGATCCGGGCACGCCGGTTGTCGCCTTTGCCGCCGTGCTTCTGGTGGGCGGCCTGATGCTTATACTTTTGTCTTACGCTCGTTTTGTGTGGGTGCGTGTACAGCTCAAAGGCGAGGGTGTGGATGTTTCCGTCGCGGGGCGAAGCTACAAAAACAAGGCGGGGCTGGAAAAAGAGCTGCAGTATCTGCTGGCGGAACTCAAAGATAATCTGGAGAGGCCCGCATGATCAATACGACCGTTTTGAGCTGGGTAACATTTATTTACTTTGCCGCCTTTGTTTTCTATCTTTTCCGGATGGTTCTGGGCCGTGAATTCTGGGGTACCGTCGCCACCTGGGTCGCCCGCGCGGGGCTTGCGGCACACACCGCCGGGCTTATCATCCGCTGGAAGGCCTCCTACGATATGGGCATGGGACATGCGCCGATGTCCAATTTTTATGAGTCATTGATTTTTTTCGCCTGGACGATAGCTCTGCTTTATCTGCTGATCGAGTGGCGTTTGAAAAACCGCAGCATCGGCGTTTTTGTCATGCCGATCGCCTTTTTAATTATGGCCTACGCCTCCATCGCGCCGGGAATCAATCAGCGGATCGAGCCTTTGATTCCGGCATTGCAAAGCAACTGGCTGACCTCTCATGTGCTGACCTGCTTTATGGGATACGCGGCTTTTACCGTCGCTTTCGCGCTGGGCATCATGTATCTGATTAAAAGCGCCTTTAGCGTACGCGGGTTTACACCCGGCATGTTCATCCGGCTTTTACCTTCCGAATATCAGATGGACGACCTGATGTACTCGAGCGCGGTGCTGGGATTTATTTTTCTGACGCTGGGCATCGTCACCGGCTCCGTTTGGGCTCACTATGCCTGGGGCTCCTACTGGAGCTGGGACCCAAAGGAAACCTGGTCTTTGATTACCTGGATCGTTTATGCCGTCATGCTGCATGCGCGCCTGGTGCGCGGCTGGCGCGGAAAACGCATGGCCTGGATGTCCATCATCGGCTTCGCCTGTGTTTTATTCACCTATCTGGGGGTGAACCTGCTGCCGAGTCTGCACAGCTACATGACCTGATGCCAAAGGCTAAATACAGTCATGCCCCGCCGCAGCCGCTGCGACGGGGCATGGTTTGTTTATCTGCCATTACCACGGTGGGCCTTTGCCTGCTCAGATTTTTCGTTCATGGATCAGGCCGTCGCCGAAGGTCGGCATTTTTTCAATTTCCGCCTGATCATCAAACTCCCGGTCAATGCCCGCCAGATACCGGGCGAGTCTTTTTCTGGTATCGTAATCATACTCTATACCCAGCGCGATTGTCTCCATGATCGGCGAGCCGCCGCCGTGCACGCCGGCTATCTCGTACCAGGAGGTCATGGGAGAGGCGCCCACATTCTCGACGAGTTTCCAGATTTTCAGTGAATCCTCGGCGGAAATATTCGGGTTTCTCACGATGAATTTCGCCAGCCTGTCTTTCACCGCGTCGTAGTCGAAGTCCTCGCCGAACGGGAGCGTCACACCGATACCGCCGGCGATTTCCGTCAGCGTGTTGTATTCGTGATAGATCAACTCGCCGGTAAGTCTTCTGCCGACATTGGCGTAAATATTGTTCGGGAAAAACACGCCCGAGGCTGTTTTTTCTCCGAACACTGCCGCGGCCACACCGGCGGCAAACGCCAGCTCCGCCGCCCCTGCATATTCGGTGAGCTTTTCGCGGACATGGGCAACCCTGTGCACGCCGTTGGCCTCGGCCGCCAGCGCGGCCACGCCGCAGAGGATGTCGGACACGCCCGGCTTGCATCCGCTGTAGCTGTGCCGGTGGGAATCGGCAAACAAAAGCGCCAGACGCCTGCCGAATTCCCATTCGCCGCACATGAACACGCGCTCGTTGGGGATAAAGCAGTTGTCGAAGATGACGACGGAATCGGAAACCCCGTACTTGCAAAACGGAGAGCTTTCCGGGTCGTCTTTTTCTCTCAACCACACAGGGCGGGTGACCAGCGTCATACCCTCCCAGTCTCCCGGCACGGCGAAAGCGACCGCGAAGTCCGCGTCATCCTCCATCAGCGCCCTGGTGGGAAGGACGAAAATTTCATCCGCGTATGCGGCCTGAGTAATGGACATCTTGAATCCGCTCACCACAATACCGTCTTTGCGCCGCTCCACGATATGTACATACTGGTCCGGATCCGGCTGCTGGCTCGGTCTTTTGAGGCGGTCGCCCTTCGCGTCTGTCTGGGCGCAACACCCGTCCAGATCATTTTCCTGATATTCCCTGATGAAATCGATGAAGCGCTGATGGTAATTCGTTCCTTTAGCCATGTCGATTTCTTTGGTGCAGATGGCCAGCGCGTTGATCGCGTCATGCCCCATGCAGCGCTGGACGCAGCCGCCGACGCGCCTTGCCGTCAAGCGGATGAGCTTTTGCTTTTGCATCAGGTCATGAGGATTTTGCGGCAGGTGAGACCAGCGATTGATTTCCCGACCCGTAACGGATGAGGTCGCGGTGGCCAGTCCCTTCCAATTGGGATCCTGCGCGACATCAAAAGTCAGATCCAAAACCCTCACGCCCGGGATCAGCCGCGGGTCATCTCTTGTGACCATTTTGCCGCCGATGCAGATGTTCGGCTTCATGTTGAACAGTCTTTCCCGGTATTGTTCTTTCGTTCTTAACATTGTTTGCTCTCCTTCATATTTATTTTATTTAGTTATGATCCTCTGTTGTCTGGCGATATGCCTTTGGTCCCGTTGGTATTTCGGGTGCGTGACTGCATCCGGACGTATGTATTTAATAGGCGGCCAGCAGCGTTGAGGCGCCGCGGAATGTTAAAAGATGTCAGGATCCAATCAGCCGCGCGAAAAGTTGTTACCGATCCGGCAGGTTTTCGTCGCAATTATGTGAAACTGAAAATCCGGTTTATCCATTTTTGAGCAAATCCAGCACTTCGTTGATATCCGGCAGCTCCCTGATCGGATAAACTTTCACGAAGATGGCTTTTCGCTTTTCATCTAAAATGATATTGGCGCGTTCGGAAATGCCCGCCTTTTCGATGAAAATGCCCAGCTTCGCCGCGAGGCCGCCATGAGGCCAGAAATCCGCCAGCAAGTCAATTTTTTCCATACCCAGACTCTGGGCCCAGGCTTTTTTGCAAGGGACGGAATCCACCGAAAGGCCCAGTGCGACGGTATTGAGTTTCCGGAAGGCATCAAAGTTGGCCTCTAAAGATTGCATCTGTCGGGCGCAGACCTCTGTCCAGGCCAGCGGGTGAAACGACAGCAGCAGCTTTTGTCCCGCTATCGCGGCCGTATCCACAACCGCCTCCGTGTGACTCTTTAATGAAAAATCACCAAACACATCTCCGATTTTTATTCTGGTCATAAATCACCTCTCTCTTCCATTGTTGGATAATCCGTATATCCTTTAGGGCCGGGTGTGTAAAATGTAGATTGATCCCAGCGGTTCCAGCGGGCGCCGGTGGCGATGCGCTCTACGAGATCCGGGTTGGCGATGAAGGGCTTGCCGAAGGCCACGGCATCGGCCAGTCCTTCCTCGATGACCTGCTTGCCGCTTTCCGCCCGGAAGCCGCAGTTGATGATCATCGTCAAGTTGCAGCGGGGGCGGAAATGGCGGGCGATTTCCCTGACGGCGTAAGGGACATTGTCCACCGGGGCCATCGGCTCGACAAAATGAACATAGGCCAGATTGGAAAAGTCGTTGAGCCGCTCGACGATATGTTCAAAAGTCGGGATGGTGTCCTGGTCGATGGTGATGCCGAAAAAGCCGTGCGCCGAGGGGTTGAGCCGGACGCCCACCCGGTTGAAGCCGATTTCCCGTCCTACCTCCTGCAGTGTTTCGAAAAAGAAGCGCGTCTTGTTTTCATGAGACCCGCCGTATTCATCGCTGCGGGTGTTGGCGCAGTTGACGAAAAACTGGTGGAAAAGATAGCCGTTGGCCGAGTGGATTTCCACCCCGTCGAATCCGGCGGCCAGAGCGTTGCGCGCGGCCCGGCGGAAATCCTGCGTGATGCCGTGAATCTGCGGTATTGTAAGGGCCAGCGGTGTTGTCGTATCCTTGAAGCCTTCCTTGGTGAAAACCTTGTCCTGTGCGTTGATGGCCGAAGGCGCCACCGGGGGGCGACCCTCGTGAAAGTCTGCGTGGGAGACGCGCCCCACATGCCACAGCTGGCAGAAGATATGGCCGTCTTTTTCATGGACGGCCCGTGTGACAAGCTTCCAGCCTTCGATTTGCGCGGGGCTGTAAATGCCGGGGGTGTTGATATAGCCTACCGCTTCGGTCGAGATCTGGGATCCTTCCGTGATGATAAGTCCCGCCGAGGCCCGCTGCGCATAGTATTCGGCGATCATTTCCGTGGCTTTGTTTTCCGGATTGTCCGCGCGGCTGCGCGTCATGGGGGGCATGAAAATCCGGTTAGGAAGCTCCATGGGCCCCACTTTGATCGGCTTTAAAAGTGTGTTTTGCATGGTGGTCTCCTTCGGGTAAAAATACGGTTTGTTAAAGAAGCGATGCTAAGGCAAGAATTCACGAAACTCAAATTGAGCCATGCGCTTAATATATAAGAGACACCCGGGGCGTGTCAAGCACGGGGACGTGGCCTTCCGGCTTGCCCCCTGAACCCCCGCCCCGGTCCTATTCCATCGTCATGAGCGAGTGCCAGCGTTCCCATGCGGTGGCGTGAGGAAGCCTTCTGCTTTTGATCAGCTCGATGACAGGCTTCTCGTTGAAACGCAGATAAGGATTGATCCTGCGTTCCTGGGCCATCGTGGAGAACAGAAAGCCCGGTTCATGGTTTTCCATGAAGTCCTCTATGTCTTTATTTTGCGGCTCGAGATGACGCGCGAAAGCCAGCGAGTCACGGACATAATCATGGCCGGCAAAAACGCGCGTCTCGTCCGGCAGGGCCATGAGACGCACGATGGAATTGAAAAAACCCTGCAGATCGCCGGAAAAGCAGTTGCCGACAGTGCCGTTGAAAAGAGTGTCGCCGGTGATGAGTATGTCCGAGGTGTGAAAGCAGACCGAATCCCGGGAATGGCCGGGCGTCCGGTAAACGACAACCTCCCCGTCATCAAGGACAATTTTTTCATTGTCGGCAAAGCGCGTACAATTCAGATATTTCGCGCCGGTTTTTGCCAGCAGATGCTCGTCGCCCGGCGTGTGGTCAAAGTGCCGGTGCGTATTGGTGACATATTTCAGTGTCAGATTGTATTTTTCGAGAAACCCGAGAATCTCCTGCCACGCGCCCCCATCGACGGCCATTGCCTCTTTGGTCCCGTAAAGCAGGTAGGCGAAATTGTCGCCGTAGCGGAATTGTTCGATGTTGAGCATGGCAGCCGCCTCATTTCACGATTTTGAAAATTTCTCTTGCCTGCGGATCGGCCGCCGTGGCCAGAAGTTCGAATAAAACCATTTCGGTGGATGTGATTCGTGCGCCCGCGCTTTTGACGGCCCGGATGCCGATATCGCGGTTTTCCGGTGTGCGCGATGATACCGCGTCTGCGACCAGATGGACACCATAGCCGCTTTGCAGCAGATCCAGCGCGGTCTGATAAACACAGATGTGGCATTCAATGCCGGTCAGGACAATTTGACGGCGGCCGAACTCTTCCAGCCGGGCGCGAAATTCCTGGTGGGCAAAGCAGCTGAAAGTCTCTTTGGCGACAGGTGTGAAATCGCCCAATGCCGCAGCAAGCTGGTCAATCGTCGGTCCGAGTTTTTCCGGTACCTGCTCTGTTACCAGAATCGGCAGGCCCAACGCCTTACAGCCGTGAATCAGTTTAACGTTACAGGCGAAAAGATTTTCTTTGTTGTGCATTGCCTGGGCCAGCGCACCCTGAAAATCAATCATGACCAACACGGCATCATCGCGGTTCAACATATTTCCTCCCTTTTTAGAGCTGCCCGGTAATGTAGTTAATCCGGTTGAACCTTGTCAATTATTATTATTGCTGATGAAAGATTCAAGAAAGGTTCGTCTGGTTGATGCATACTTTTTTGAAAAAATGGACATGGATCCCCAAAAGGGAATCGACGAAGATTTCCGATATAAGAAGGGGGAAACATGTATAAGAGTTTTCTGTGCCACGTAGGTAGTGTCCACAATCTTTCGCACTTTTTGAGCTGGCATCTCAATCCGGTAATCGGTAGGTAAAACGCTCTGCGAATCACCAAAGCTCCCGGAGCGTTTGGCGTTTATGCCCTGTGCGCTACCGCAGGGAGACTGTGTCGTAATCG
>LSQX01405015.1_pt1 | contig 24481 bp, 15 predicted proteins | sample 654561 | NCBI WGS metagenome assembly LSQX01 (sample SAMN04489861, study PRJNA283612) | anaerobic digester metagenome | isolation source: 4 biogas reactors fed with cattle manure at either 37C or 55C with and... | place: Denmark: Kongens Lyngby | collected 2014
TCTACGATGTTTACTGTTGATACCGCGTGTGGAAATGCTAGACTCATGCATTATGAAGCGAGTCCCATTTCTCGGCGCGTTATCCGCGGTCGGCGTACTGGTGGTTTGCGTGGCGGATGCCGCAACGCCACCCCTGACGAAACCGCTCGTCGGCTGGCAGGTTTGGCCGGCATCGGGCGAGCGGGTTCTCCCGACAACTCCCGCCCCGGCGGAGGCAACCAATGCAACGATTGATCTCGTGACCGCGCGTGGCGTTCCGGGCACGGCATCCTTCGCCATCCGCTCGACCGCGGCCCTCAAGTCGCTCACCATCGTCCCCGGCCCCCTCGCGACGGCGGACGGGACGGTTTTGCCGACCGGGAGCCTCGACCTGCGGGTTGTGAAGTGCTGGTACCAGGATGCAAACGGCTGGTTTGCCGCCACGCGTGCCCCCGGCATCGCGGTGCTTGTCCCCGAACTCCTGCTGCACGACGATACGCTCGTGCTCACCGATCCTGCGACGCGCGAGAATCTCATCCGCACCTCACCCTCCGGAGCAGCGCCGGAATACCGCCGCATCAAGGCGGCTTCAGGCGGCGGCATCACCGACGCCCAGGCGGAGTTCGCGGCGGCGGACGACGCGGCCTCGCTGCAGCCCATCGCCATTGCGGCGCGGGAGACACGCCAGTTCTACCTCTCGCTCGACGTGCCGGCCGCGGCAACGCCCGGACTCTACCACGGCACACTGGCAGTGAACGCGGATGACAAGGCGCTGGGGCACTTCGTCTTCACCGTGCGCGTGCTCGAGCACCAGCTTCCTGCCGCCTGCTCGCGCTACTCGGGACGCAGCTCGCTCGACGGCACGGAGGTCTTCAGGGGCGGCTCCCCCGCCGTTCTCAAGACCACCCCCGAGCGCTTCATGACCGTCGGTAATCTGCCTCCCGACCGGCTCACGCCGGAAGCGGTGGCCTTCCTGGCCGCCGCCGGCATAGACTATCCCGTCATCCCGCCATCGCGTCTGGCTGATGTGAAGGCGCTCTGCGGAGGCAAAATGCCGGACGCGCTCTGGATCGCGGAGACCGGCGCACTGGACTCCGCCGGAAAGCCAGCCACCCCCACCGACGCCGAGGCTCTGGCCAGGGCGGCGCTGGCGACAGGTGTCAAGGACGCAAGGGTCTTCCTGCCCTCGTCCGGCCCCGCTGCCGTAAGCGAGGAGGAGATCAAGGCGCTCAAGGCGGTTGACGACACAGGTGCCCGCGCCTGGGTTTTCGCGGACGACGACACCTACCAGGCCGCCGCCGCATATGTCGGCGCGCCGATGCGCCGCGGCCTCCCCCCGCAATTCTCCGCACGGCGCGAGAACGTGCCCGCCGGTGATCCCTACGGCAATGTCGAGTATTCCGACACGCGGCAGGCGGAGCGCTGGCACGCCATCGGCGTACCGTACTACCTATGCGTGACCATGCCGGCGGGCATTGAGGATCCGTCACTCTGGCGCCGCCACCTTGGCGTCGAGTGCTACGCGCTTGGCTATGAAGGATTTATCCTGCCCAATCTGATTGAGAAGACCGACCCGTGGAACGACTGGGCATCGGCCGGCCATCGCTCGCGCACGCTCCTCTACCCCACCAGAACCGGCTTCATCCCGACGCTGGCCTGGGCGGGCGTCCGCGAGGGCGTCACAGACGCCCGCTACCTCTCCAGCCTGCGGCGTCTGGCCGACAGCGTCCGCGTCGCGGGGCGCACCAATCCGCTGCTGGACATCGAGGGGCGCAAGGCCTCGATGTGGCTCGAATGGCTCGACCCGCGCATAGCGGTTCTCGACACGATGCGGCTGGACGCGATGGCCTGGATATGCCGGCTCGAGGCGTTCCTTGCACAGTATTCGAAGCCCTAGCCATCAGACAGGAGACCCTGACATGTACCCCACCCCATTTCTTGGCAAAAGAAACCAGTTTCGAAACCGCGTGTGCCGCGCCGTGGCGGCGGCATGCCTGCTGCTCCTGCTCCCGACCGCGCTTTGCGCGGCGACCATCTATCCGGTGCGCCGCGGCTCGGTGGAAAGCCTCTTCGGCAAGACCGACAAATCCTTTGCGGCGGCCATCGTACGGGCGAAGGACCGGCAGATTCTCCCCTTCACGGAAGAGGGCTCCGGCGAACACCAGGAGAGCCTCTCCGGCAGCGCCTGCTACGACGAGGCGGGCTTCACGCTCTTTATCATCTCCCGCGGAAAGCGCGCCGGGTCGGTCGCCGAGTGCGGCGGCTCCATCTCGCTCCATATCCGTGACGGCGTGCAAAACACAGCCACGGACGGCGTCCCCATCTCCGTGCGCTATGATATGCGGGAATATCCCAGGCCAGCACCGGGCATGCCCTACTTCGCCTCGAGCGGCGAGTCCAGCGTGACGCGCAGCGAGCCGACACGCTTCTCCTCGGAGTGTCCATCATACGGCAGCATGGCGGTACGCCAGCCTCCCAATCCGGCGACCCGCTTCTATCTGCTTGATGATGGCTGGGCGCTCTCCTTCACCTTCCGGTGGGTTGACTACCGCGAACGCCTCCCCTTCCGCGAGGGTCAGCGTCCCATCTCCTGGCGGCTGGTGGCAAGCCGCACCCGCCCCGACGGCTCCGTGGCACACTGGGGCACCCTGGCCGAACCCGTGCTCCTCAATTGGGCTCCTGCCGGCGCCGGCATCCTGGACGATATCCCGATGGACTATTTCCTATCCGCCAGCCTCGGACCAATCTACCGCGACTACTCCGAGGTTGCCCGCACCTTCTGGACGACACACCGTGCCGAGAAGTGGATTGGCTACCTTGACCCCGGCATGCCGACTTTCGAACCCAAGAACCCCGATAGCGACGCGCTCTTCTTCGAGCGCTGCCTCGAGCCCTTCCTCGATGGCAACGATAACATCGACAAGGCGCTATACTTCAACTTCAGGGAGGGCATCCCGAAGCCGAAGGTGCTCACGATGACACCGGCCGAGCGCGAGGCCATCGTCGCCGGCCTCGATCGCATCGTCCACTTCCGGGAGAAGGTTGACCTGCTGCGCCGCGACTACCTGCTCGACCGCTTCCTCGAACGGCCCGTCGCCCAGCGCATCGTGCCGCAGGCGGCGCGGCCCAAGCGCCTCAAACCCCTCGACCGCAAGCGCGACCTGAGTGCCGAGGAGCTGAGCCTCGATGGCCTGGGCACCATCGAGCCCGTCGGCGACCTCGACGACATAGCCTTCTAGACGGGAGCGAGAACCAACATGAACATTCCAGCTTTCTTTCCCGCGGCTCTTGCCACCCCATTGTGGCATGGGCGTCCCGCCCATGAAACACGGGCAAGATGCCCGTGCCACGTGCGCCCGGTAACGGGTTTTGCAAGAGCCTTTCCCGCCACCCTTGCACGCCGCATGGCCTGCTTCTTTCTCACAGCGCTTACCTTCGCGGCGACCGCGGCCCCCCTCGTCACTGTGGACTTCCAGAACGTCGAGGATGATGTCGTCTCGGCTGCCGATGGCAAATACCTGCTGCACCTCGGTGGCGAGGCCCGCATCCTTCCCGGCGGCCCGACGGGCCGTCCCTACGCACTCTTCGACGGCACCTCGTCATCGACCGCACGCATCGACGCCCGCCAGATGGCCTCGCAGGCCAAGGGCGACGAGGCGGCAGCGAGCTTCTGGTTCCGCCCCGACAGCATCACCCCCGGCACCATAGCCTACGGTTTCCGCATTGAGGAGCTGCCCTCCCATCGCGGTTCCGCCCAGTTCGGCCAGATGCCGCTCCGCTTCAGCGCCAACCTCAAGCCGACCGACTTCGGCGCCTATGCACTCTGGAGCCATACCGAAGGCCATCTTGCCACCGGTATGTGGCACCATGCGGCGTTCCGCTATTCGATGTCCAACCTCCACCTGACCGTCTGGGTCGATGGTGTCGTACAGTGGAACAAGCATACCGATCAGGATATTCCACAGCCCATGCGGGAGTTTCTGGCGCTGCCGATGGCGGTGAACTTTTCCGGAGCGCTGTCGGACATCCGCCTCTGGAACACTGCGGCACCCGACGCCGAGATTCTCACAATGGATGTAGCCGAGGCCGAGGCGCAGGCCACAGCCGCCGATTTCGAGGCTGCGGCGCAAAAGGTCCAGCATGCACCCTTTGCGGCCTGGTGCCGTTCGTGCGCGGCACGTGTCCGCGAGATGGCCACCGCCCGCAAGGCGCACGTCCGCGACTGGATGCGCATCCAGGAGGGCCGCAACGCACTGCCTTACCTTGCGGCACGCGCACAGGAGATTGCCGGCGCTCCCGGTGGCAAAGCGCTTGCGGCACTGCCGGCCCTTCCGCTCGACATCTACCCCTACGACATGTGGAAGCGCCTGCCATTCATCCTGCCCTACGACGGCAAGGGCCTCGACAATGTCAAACTCGCCGCCACCCCCGGCGAATACGAGGCCGCCTCGTTCATGCTCTATCCCTTCACCGACACCGGCGCGTTCCACATCGTGCCCACCAGCCTCACCGGCCCCAAGGGCGCGGAAATCCCCGCCACGGCTGTAGACATCCGCGTCGTCAAGTGCTGGTTCACCAGCAGCAGCGGCTGGAACTCCTACTTCGGTGGCGGACGCGAATCGCCGACTCTCTCGCCGGAGCTCCTCCTGCACGACGACGCGATGATGAAGGTCGTGCGCGACAGGCGCGAGAACCATCTGCGCTGCTCCTACCCCTCGGGCGACCGCTATATCTGGGTCAGCCAGTACGGCACCTTCGAGAGCATGGAGCCCTTCCACTACAACCTCGAGCCGGTTTACGACGCCGCGGCCTTCCAGCCCATGCCGCTCGAGGAGGGCCACCTGCGCCAGTTCTGGATCACGATCCACGTGCCCACCAACGCCGCGCCCGGCAAATACGCCGGCAACCTGCGCTTCACCATTGACGGCAAGCCCGCGGGGGAGGTTCCCGTCGATCTCGATGTTTACGACTTCACGCTCCCGCGTGCCGCCACGCGCTACAACATCGACAGCCCCTTCTACGGCACATGGATGAACCACATCAGCCTCGGCGACAAGATCGCCGGCGCCCACGCCATCGGGGCCGGCTACAGCTACTCCAATGCCTGCCGCCGCCTGCTCGCGGAGTACCGCAACATGGCGGCCCACAACATGCTCCATCCGTGGACCACAACCTATGGAGGAAGCGATACCGACCTGGCCGACCGCCAGCTCGATCTCATGGTGGAGGCCGGACTCGTGACACGCCCGCTCTTCGGCGACTTCTCCGCCACCGACGGCTTGTGGGCGGCCGGCATGAAGCGCGAACCGGAGAAGTACAACCATGATATCACCGTCGAGGCCAACTACGAGCTCTTCCAGGAGCGCCGCATCGCCTATTCCAACCAGATCGCCAAAGTCCTGAACCTCGTCGAGAAGAAGTTCGGCCACCGCGACCTCTACTGCTACGGCGTGGACGAGGCCGGCCCCGATACCGTCCGCCGCGAGATGCCCTTCTTCATGATCTGCAAGCTGCTCGGCGGGCATCCCTTCATCTCCATGTCCCACGCCCAGTGGACCTCCTTCGCGACCGACGGCAACGACGTGCCCGCGCGCATCGGGCGCACCAACGCGCGCAACTGGCACGAGGCCGGCGCCATCGTCACCACCTACGCCGCCCCCTTCTCCGGCCCCGAGAACCCCGAGCCCTGGCGCCGCAAGGGCATCCGCCTCTACCAGGCCAACTTCGACGGCTGCAACGAGTACAACTGGTACGAGGGCGGCCACATCTGGAACGACTTCGCCTTCCAGTCGCGCTACAAGCCCTTCAACATGGTCTATCCCACCGCCGACGGTGTCATTGATACCGTCGCCTGGGAAGCCCTGCGCGAAAGCTTCGATGACGTGCGCTACCTGACGCTCCTGCGGCGCCTGGCGCGCGTCGCACTGCGCTCCGGCAAGCGCGACCTCGGCCGTCTCGGCAAGGCCGCCATCGCCTGGGCCGAGCTTATCGACCCCGATGCCGTCAACTTCGCCGACTTGCGCGCCAATGCCGCCCGCTGGATTCTTGACCTGCAACGCGGACTGGCGGAGGCCTCGGTCACCATTCCACCCACGGTCTATGAATAGGAGGCGTCAACGATGAACAGACATCAGCCCCCCTGCCACTACCTGCCTATCCTTCTCGCTGCGGCACTGCTCACGGCGGCCACCGCCCGTGCCAGCATCGACAGCTTTCTGCAGGATGTGAAATTCGCCGAGAACGCCGCGGGCGTCTCGAACGCCCTGGCGAAGGTCGAGGCTCGCCTGCAGCGCGGCGATATGTCGGCCGAGGACAAGGCGCGCTGCCACGCGCGGCAGGGCGAACTGCTGGCACGGTCGAACCGGCGCCGCGAGGCCCTGCGCATCATCCGCGAGCAAGTCATCACCGCGCCGGGCGTCTCCGCCGCCACCAGACTGGCCGGCGTCGACATCATCCACAGCGAATGGACACGCCCCTACTCCACGCTGCCCAAGCTGGAGATTCTCGAATGCGCCCTGCTCGCCGCGCAGCAGCCCGAATTCGCCAAGCCTAGCGATACCCGCGGCCAGCTCTTCCAGCGCATCGGCAAGCTGCATGCCGACCGCTCCTTCCACGACCTCGCCTTCGCGGCCTACCGCAAGGCCGCCGCCGAGATGACGGATCCCACCGCCAAGGTCAATGCCTACTTCGCGGCGGCCGCCTCCGCGCAACGCTACCGCGACCTCAAGGGCGCCGCCGAATGCCTGGCTGAAGCCAGCGCCATTCCCAACATCTCCACCCTGCTCCAGCAGCGCATCCTCCTGGCACGCGCCCGCAACGCCAGCAGCCGCGACCAGCATAGCTGGCAGCCGCCGCGCGAGCTGGTCGAGAAGGCCCGCGGATATGCCGAGGAGGCCCTGCACCCCCGCTCCCCGCTCATCGGCACGTCCGAGGCGATCCTGACCCTCTTCTCCATCGCCCGCGCCAAGGCCGCCTCCGGCGACCCCGCCGGCGGTGCCAGGGACGCCGCGGAGCTGATCGCGCGCAAAGTTCCGCTCGATGGCTGGACGAAGGGCGACATCGCCGTCTTCGTCGCCGACAACCTCTACCTCGTCGGCGACTACAAGGAGGCCGTCAAGTACTATGAAATCGCCGCGCAAACCGGATGCACGCTCGGCTTCAAGCGGCTGCACAAGCGTATCGCCACCACCGCCCGCGCCGGGCGCGACTATCTGCGCGCCATGCAGGGCTATGGCGACTCCATCAAGTACTGCGACAAGGTCGAGGGCAAGGATGAGATCGCCCACCTCACGAAGCTCGTCACCCTCATGAACAAGGCCGTCCGCAAGGGCTCGTCGTCGGTGGACGCCACCGCGATCTTCAGCGACTCCAACCCGGATCTTGAAGGCATAAGCCTGGAGGAATGACCTTTTGGGGGATCTTGCAAAACACCTTGCCTGCGCACGTGGCACGGGGTTTGGCAGGAGCCGCAGCTTGTATCCCATGTAACTTAGGAGCGGGTAAACCATGGCAGGCATCTTCATAAATTCGGACGCATGGAACTTCTGGGAGACCACCCCGGATATGATGACCGTTGACGGCCTCCGCAAGGACGTCGACTTCTACGCGGCGCACGGCGGCGTGGAGGCGGTCTTCTATAACCTGAACTTCCAGCGGGCGCTCTTCGACAGCAAGGTCTTCACACCGATCTGGAAGGACTGCTCCTTTGATGCGGAAGGCCATCTGCTCCTGCGCGGCAAACCGACCGACGACAGCTACGCGCGGCTGGTGAGGAACCCGCAGGTGCTCCTCGAGAACGTGCCCAACTTCATGCAGGTGCGCTACGAGGCGTGTCACGAGCGGGGCGTCGAGATGTGGCACAGCATGCGCATGAACGACGTCCACTACACCCCCATGCAGACCGAGCACCTGCCGCAGCATGGCGACCTCTGGGTGCAGCGCAAGGACCTGATCCGCGCCTGGTACCGCCACACCCAGCGCGGCGACTGGCGCGACAACGGCTTCGACTACGCGCAGCCGGAAGTCTACGACTACCACCTGGCCATGGTGCGGGAGTATCTGCTGGACTACGAGTCGGACGGCCTGGAACTCGACTGGCTGCGCGCCATCCCCGTCTTCCGCCCCGGCCACGACGAGCGCAACACGGAAATTCTCACGCGCTTCATACGCGACACGCGCAGCATTGCCGACGAGGCCGCAGCCAAGTGGGGACACCGCATCCGTCTCGCCGTCCGCGTGCCCTACCTCTTCACGGAAGCCGTGGCCACGGGCATGGACGTCTGCACCTGGGCCGGCGAGGGGCTCGTCGATATCGTCATCCCCAGCCCCAACAACACCTGCACCGAGAACGACATCCACCTTCACCTCTGGAAGCGGCTACTGCCCGCGAGTGTAATCCTTGCCCCCTGCATAGACTGCAACATGAGCGCCGCCCCCGGCGGGCCCTCGCTACGCATGACGGCCGAGACCGACCACGGCTTCGCGGCCACCTACTACCACGGCGGCGCCGACACCATCTATTTCTACAACCACTTCCCCACCACCCGTTTCGACGGCATGCAGGAACTCTTCGGCTACGCGGGAGACCGGGCGGCGGTCGAGCGGCGTGCGCGGCGTCATGTCGTCACACGCCACGACGACATAGCCGAAGGCAGCTACTCCGGCTCGCGCTTCCCGCGGATTATCTGGCGCAAATCCAGCAACGGCTCGATCCGTGTCGATGCCGGCGGTGCCACGGCCGGCCGTCGCGCGCACGTCATCGTGGGCGCCCGCTCGCCCCTCGACGTTGATCTGCTGCTGAACACGGTGCCCTGCACACCGGCCCCCGACGAACCACTGCCGCCGCTAAACACGGAAAACATGCACTACGTGCAGTTCCGCGTGCCGGACGGCGCCCTGCACGACGGTATCAACGCCATCGAACTCTTCAACCGCTCGGAAGAGCGCGAAATCACCGACCTGGCGTGGGCGGAGATACGAATGGACGCGCAGGGGTGATAGTGAGTGGGGAGTGGTGACGCTTGTGCTCGTGCTCGTCCTCGGGTTTTGAACCGCCAAGACGCCAAGGACGCCAAGGGGAGCCGCGAATGCACGCTAATTGACGCGAAATTGGTTTAAGCGGGTGGAGTAAGCGTGCCGATTAAGATGGAGATTAAGAGTGGGTTTAAGTGGGTGCTGCGCACTTGCACTTTGTCTCCACACCTTGTCACCACACTTTGTCGGATACGCTTCGTCCACACACTTTTTCCCTACGCTTTGTCGAGCGGACACGGAGGTCCGGTGCCACGAGAATGGCCCGGCGGAGCCGGGCGGGGAACGGAGCGCTTTCTCGTCCTCGTCCTCGAGACCGCGGAAGAGCCGACAGGTGTCGACAGGTATCGACGGGTATCGACGGGAACGATGGGGCGAACAAGCCTCCAGTGTGGCGCGGACATTCCTGTCTGCGCTCGTCGCCGCGGGCAGACAGGAATGCCTGCCCCACACTGCCACGCTCCTCGCTTCTGATAGCATAAACCCGCCATCCCAGGCATTACGCGGAGACCACGGATCCCGATGGGGCGAAGTGGCCCTTCAGGCCACAATCACATTCGCTACCGAACCCAGGGCTGCGCTACGCTGGCTCTGGGCTATGGTGAGGCCGCCCCTTCGGGGCTATTTCGCAGCGAAAAGGCAGCGCGGAGCTTTTAGGGAGCCACTGCGTGGTCCTTGCCACTGGGCAGCAAAAGGGCAGTGCAGCGCTTTTACCCTCTCAATTGCGAGCCACTGAGTGGTCGCCATAATCGTCCCCAAAACAACAGAAACCCCAATTCTAGTTTGGCAATCATAGCTTCAAATACACTCCGGCGTGATGTTCGATGTTCTGTTTATCCAAACCCTTGGCACCCTTGAATAGAGAAAGAACGTCGCCAGCCATGTGATACAGGCAAATAACAACCAAATCAACTGAATGTGCCTGATGTTCAGCCCATGGAATATCTGCCCCGTTTCATCGCCCCACGGCCGATCAATGTAACCCTGCGTGATTGGAAAAAAGGGAAAGAAATCGAAGACGTAGTCCGTTGATGTATACAACCTCCCAAAGATGAAGGTGTCCCATAGCAGATTGGCCACCATTCCACAGAGCCACAAAGTGGCATTGAAGACGAAAAAACCACGCGCGAAAATGACATACTTCTGCTTGCTGACGAAGCGCCAGGGAAGCGCAAGAATGAGAGCGACGGCAACGAGAGCCAGGTGGAACAGGCCCATCACGTGGCCGTATGCGAGTATCAGAAACACCGGATCGGGTGACATGTTCCAAGCTCCCTTCACTAGCAGTCCGCAACTGATGCCGGAACCAATCCGGCATATCGCCAGTTTGGTGGTCATTGTACTTTGCCATGACACGAGTTGCAATCCTTTTTTCCGGGACGGCTTCGCCTGTACTGGCGCGCTTCTGAGGGCACCATCCCAAACACTCGACCCCAGTCGCCCCCGTCGACGGTAATCGGCTAGCGACAGGGGCTCGCATGAAGGGGTGATGGGATGCGGATGGCTCGTCCTCGTCCTCGAAAGAAATTGAACCGCAATACACCAAGGCCGCCAAGGGATTTTAAATTTTTGATTTGTGATTGACAACGCGCCTCCTCATTCGCGATGCTGGTGGTGCGACTGGTTATTTAATCAGGAACTCAGGAACACAGGAAGGGTGAGGGGTGGCAGTAGGCAGTGGAACGACATCTAGATATCGAAATAAATCGAATCTGTCGAATCACTCGATTCTAACGATTCCATCGAAGCCCCCCGGCCTCGCCGTTCGCTTCCGATGCGCACTGGAGACCGCGGTCTCCGCAGGTAATTGGAGAGCGCATGGATGGAGAACGACACCACCGGGGACGGCAGGCTCCGGCGTTTCGGCCTCCTTGTCTCCACACCTTGTCGATTGCTGCAGGAAATGCTCATGCCAAAGGATCAAGGAGCAGATCGTCCTCGTCCTCGATAGTGCCGGAAGAGCCGACAGGTGGCGACGGTAGCGACAGGTAGCGACAGGGGCGAACAAGCCCCCAGTGTGGCGCGGACATTCCTGTCTGCGCACGCCTACGCGGGCAGGCAGGAATGCCTGCCCCACACTATCACGCTTGTCTTAAACCACCCGCTTACTCTTTCGCTTTCGACAAAGTCGCAGACAAGGCTCACGACAAAACAGGGGGGCGGTCGTCAGCGCACCAGACGGACGAGGTCGCCCGCTTCGACCTCGAGCACAAGGCGCAGCGTCTGTTCCGCGGTGCCCTGCCCGACCAGACGACCCGCGACCGGCTCGACCGCGCGATAGGCGGGTGTCTGATCCACCTCGATGGTCACGGTTGACCGCCTGCCGCTCCAGTTCGACACCGCCAGCACGTCCGCCTCTTCAGACTCCAGCAGGTTGACCTCGATGTTGTACGGCGTGACGCGCACACGGGGCCGCACACCGATCTTCCCCAGGAGCGCCGTCATCCTGTCACGGTGCGCCGCCTCAAAATCCAGAACCGAGAACTCGTCCTTGTCGGGGCGCTCCGAGGTCGCGATATAGCTGATGCCGGGGAAGAAGCCGGTCTGGACGACCCGGCCCTTGTCAACCGCAAGCGTCTGTTCCAGCGGCGCGTTGGTCGCACACAGCAACGGTATGCCGGCGTGTTCCCCCAGCGGCTTCAGATTCAGCATCTCGTGCTCGGCACGTCCGGGGAGCTTGTGCAGCACCAGCGGCCCGCGCGAGAGACCCAGCGCCGCGTCCAGGCCGAGCGGTTCGCCGAACTCGTCGCTGGTCAGCGCGCCCGCCCCCAGCACGAGCACGCCGCCCCCGCGGACCCATGCCGTCAGCGGCGCCAGCGCCGCGCGTTTCAGGTGGGCGTCGTTGGCAAACAGGACGCGGTACGACGCCAGTGTCCCAGCCAGCTCATCCTCATGCAGGATATCGCAGCTAACCCCGCAGTGGCGCAGCAGCAGGTTGAGCCACACGCGCTCCTTGCCGAAGAGGTTGTCGCGTGTCGCGTACCAGATGTCACCGGTCACGCTGATGAGCTGGGCGACATCGCCGCGCGCCGGGCGGGCAGCCAGCACATCGCGCTCCACTGCGCCCATGACGTGGGTCACCCGCTTGATGGCCTCGTAGATTTCCGGGCGGTGGCTGTTGGTATCGCTGGTGATCGCGTAGTACGGCCCGTAGTTGAAAAGTACATTGACCTTACGCCGTGGCCGAACTCCAGGAAGGCACGCGCCTGGATCTCCCACGGCGTCCGGGCCAGGACATTGTAGATGCCGTACTCGATGCCCGGCTTGCGGCAGGCGGCACGCATCACATCCACGTAGTAGCCGTTGGCCTGCCGCGTGCGCGACCAGCCGCCCCAATCCTCGTGCCAGCCGTAGGTCAGGGCGCCCGACCCCAGAATCTCGAACCAGTCGACGCAGCGCGAAACCAGATTGCCCCCCAGCAGCTCGCAGGCGAAGTTGACGGTCGTGGGCATGCCGGGCATGTGCCGCTGCACGCTGGAGTGCCCCACACGCAGCATCTCCGTCATCAGGTGGTTCATGTAGCGCCGGGTGTAGTAGTACGAGACCTTCTGCTGCGCGTTTGTACCCTCCGGGTTGTTGTTCAGCGTCAGACCGGCGCGCACCTCCGGTGCCACCCCTGCCCGCTCCAGAAACGGCGCGAACCCCTGCCGGCAGACCTCGCACTCCTCGATATGCTTGAAGTCAAACCCCGGTTCGTCAGCCAGATTGATCGCGATCCAACCGGAGCGGTCCGGATGCTTGTTCGTGACATCCGCGAACAGCGCATCGGTACGCGCGCGATTGGGCTGGCTGAGGCAACCCGGAGCGAGCGTGTGGTGGATGAAGAAGTGCGATGGCCGCCGCTTCGCATCGGTGATCCCGATCAGGCGCAGCGCCTCGAGCTCGTTGGACACCGCCTGCGCAGTCGCGCGCGCCTCGCTCAGCGCCATGCCAGTAAAGAAGGGAAACTCCGCCGGCGGCTTGCCCGGCACCTGGGGTGCCGCCCGCGCCATGGCCAGCGAGGCCTCGCTCCCGTCGCGCTCGGTCACGAGGCGGTAGTCCGTCAGGTCAATCGCGAAGTGGTAGCCGTCGCCCCTGCCGCGCCGCGACTCGCGCCGCATGAGCCCCTCCTCCGAGGGTGTCCTGGAGAAGAGCACCTCGAAAGCCGCTTCGGATTCCGGTGTGCCGTAAACGCGCATGGCGTAGAGGCTGATCTGGTTGAGTCCGCCGTAGGCGAGAAGGGGGGCGACGTCCACCCACGGGCTCTCCTCGCCGGCGGCGATGCGGATGCCGGGCTTGTCCGCGGAGCCCGCGCTGGTACCGCGAACGATGCCCTTGAGATTGATGTTCGCGTGGCCGGTGTACCACGGCTGAAACGGACGGCGTCCAAAGAAGTGGATGACGGACGGCACCTTCTGCTCCGGCAGCATGCGCACCTTCAGGTAGAGCGGCGCAAGGTCGGTCGCGCGCGGCTCGTACGTCAGGTTCGTGGTCACGATCAGCATGTCCAGGGAGCGCGTGTAGGCGGTGACCGGCACGTTATGCAGTTTCTCCACCGAGAGGCGCAAGGGGCCGGCGGCGGCATCGAACTCGGCGGCGCGCCACATCCAGCGCGAGTAGCCGGGGCCCCACTTCCGCTCGCCTTCGGGTGTTGCGCGCGGCGACTCCTCCTCGGTTCCCATCTCCGCGCGCACCAACTGCTGCCCGTCCTGCGCGGCGGTCACCGCGAATCCCGTCCTGGCGCGGTGCCGCATGATGTCCAGATAGCGCACCCATACGCGATAGCGACCGACGGCGGGCAGGGTCACCATCGCGAAGGCCTCGCCCGGCTTGCCATTCCTGCCGACCAGCATCTGCCCAACGGGACTTCCCCTGTACCATGCCCCGGGGTCATAATCCACAACTTCCCAGCCATTGCTCCGCGTCATCATTTCGGCCTGCACCACCTGCGCGTCCGGCGGCAGCGCGGCGCAAACCACCTGCGCCGCCATCAGGCAGGCAAATCCGAAGAACCAGCTACTACGCAATGCGGTCATGTTCATGTTCCTTTCTCTTCGCCGGTGCGTCTCATAAACCTCACATGGCGCATGGGCGTTCCGCCCATGCAACACGGGCAGGATACCCGTGCATGTGTGCAGGCAAAGGGTTTTGCATGAGCCTCTGGTGACATTCAACCGTTACTGCCGAAACAACCACTCACAAGTCGCAGTAGAGCATGACGGGAGCCAGCAGCCCGCCTATGCCGACCTCGTTGACGCGATCCCGCGTCGTCAGGATGGCCAGCACATTCTGCCCCGGGGCCAGGGCATCTGTAACGTCATAGACCAGGGGCACGCAAAAACCGGAGGGCTCGTCGCCGAGATCCAGGCTCTCGCCCTCCCTGCCCGGCTCGCGGCCGCACTGCACGTGGACGCCGTTGACAAACACCCTGGTCTTGCCTTCGGTGGCGCCAATCCAGAGCCAGACCCGGCGGTCAGCCGGACGTTCGGCAATGTCCACCCTGGCGCGGTACCACATGGCTCCCATGTGATTATGGTGCCCTGACGAGCGGCCAATGGCGTGAACTTGTGCGGTACGGCAGGCAGCTCGGGCTGGTCGTCTATCCCCTTATCCAGACTCTGGGACACATGCAGCATGTCCTCATGCCCGACACGCCGCTGCGCAAGCTGGCCGAAGCGCCGGGCGATCCATACATGTTGTGTCCGAGCAAGGCAGCAACACACGCCTTCATCCGCGACCTGATCCGCGACGCATACGAGGCCTTCGACCATCCCGCCCGCATCCACCTTGGCGGTGACGAATGCCATACCATCGGCTACTGCCCCCGCTGTCATGGCCACTCCCCGGCCGATCTGCTCGCCGGTTACATGCGGCGGCTCCATGAGGCCGCCACCAGCCTGGGGATGCAGGTCGAGTTCTGGGCCGACATGGTGCTGGCGCATCCGCAAACACTCGACAACCTTCCCACCGACATCTGCTTTGTCGACTGGCTATATACCCGCACATGCGTGCGCGGCCCCACGCTGGACCGCTGCTGGGGCTACCCCGGCGCCAGCGGCCCCGGTATCGCCGGTCTGACCGCAGCGCAACTGCTCGACGGGCTGCCTGCGGCGCTCGAACCCATGCGTCCCTTTCTGGTCAATGCCGACAACACCTGCAACGCCTTTTACGGGGCGCACTTCCTGAAATCCAGAGGCTACAAGGTAATGGTGGCCAGCGCTGTGCGTTTCGGCGGCGACAGCTACGCCCTGCCGCGTACCCGCACCAACCTGCTGAACGTCGGCGCGACCGAGGAGGCCGCCGCCGAACTGGGTGCCGATCATCTCGTCACCAGTTGGGCGGTGCGGCTCAGCCATCCCGAGACCACCTGGCCGGGGATGCTGTCGCAGAACACGTCACTGGACGAGGCCACTCTAGCCCGTGTCGGAGCGTCGATCGGCGGACTCGACAGCCGTCTGCTGGCATTGCTTGACAAGGCCCAGATAGGGTTGAACGGCGCTACAATCATCCTGCCGGAGCAGTTCATGCGCTACCAGCGCCCCTTATACGCAGACTGGCTGGAGTGGGTCGCCAAGATCCGGATGGAACCCGATGCCGCCGCGCGCATGGACGCCATCCGGCAGCAGATTAAGGCCGCAGCGGCGGCGCAGGAGATCCTGCAGACCCGGCTGGACGGCGGGATTGGCGAGCGGACAGTGTTGCGCCACTGGATCATCGGGCTGCGCCTGCTCCACCTTCGTGCCCGGCAGGTGCTTGCCATACTCGAGCCGCAGACCAACCTCGAGGCCAGCCTGCGGCAGTTGATCGAGGAGAACCACCACCTGATGAGTGATTTCATCGAGGTATGGCGCGACAGCCTCGCGCCCGTCTCGCTGGCCAACGAGGTCGAAATCAAGTTCAGGCGCGACATCCGTGTGCTGACCGAAATCCTCGGCTAAAGGACAGTCTGAGAACAAGAACAAGAATACAAGGATCGACCGCTTGTCTTTGGCATATAATCATGTTGTGCTCCCCATGTTGTTGAACATCGTCCGCGTTACAAGTATCCTGCGTTATTCCCACTGGGTTCGATCCGCAATACTGGATACGCACCATTCTGAATTCCGCCCATCAACGACCGTACACCGTTGAGGCTCTTGAATTCTTGATTTATCAACACAACCATGAATAACATGCGTATATTAGCAACCTCATACGGCTAAATCAAGCGATGGCTGTTCACCGACAGCGTCCTGTGGGTTGACGCCATCCCTCTAACCGTGTAAGATGTTAGCCACCTTGGAGAACTTATGAAACAGGAAAGTCTTCAGCAGGCCAGGCAGTCTCTGGCCATTGAGCGCGACGAGATACAGAATGTGCTGGACACACTCGATCCCGCGGCCTTCGGCCGTGCGGTCGATGTGCTGGCGCGTGTGCCGCGGATCATGACGTGCGCGAGTGGCACCTCGGGGATCGCGGCCAAGAAATTCGCCCATTCGCTCTGCTGTATCGAGCGCGGTGCCATGTTCATGCCGCCCTGCGAGGCGGTACACGGCGGCCTAGGCGCCCTCAAGCGCGAGGACGCCCTTGTCATGGTCTCGCGCGGCGGCAAGACCGCCGAACTGCTGCCGGTGATCGACGTCTGCCGCAAAAGGGGCGCGACGCTCATCGCCGTGACCGAGAACCTCGACTCCCCGCTGGCACGGGCGGCGGACATCGTGCTGGCGTTGCACATAGGGCGCGAGAGCGACAAGCACAACATCATGGCCACATCGAGCTTCATGGCCACCGTTGCGCTTTTCGACGCTCTGCTGGCCGCGCTTATCGAGGAGACCGGCTACGAACGCGAGATGTTCGCCCTCATCCACCCCGGCGGCGCCGTCGGTAACTTGCTAAACAAGGAGCAGGCACCATGCTAGCTGACTATCACATCCGGGCTCCGTTCTTCGAGTTCGGCCCCAAGGCGTACCTCTACGGCAAGCCTCTGCTTGATCTGGTGATGGCTATCGACCAATACGCCATCGAATACGATGTGGACGTTATCGTTGATCCGCAGCCGACGGACATCCGCCTGCTTGCACAGCACGTCAGGCGCGTGCATGTCTATGGGCAGCATGCGGACTTCCTCCCGCCAGGGCGGGGCATGGGCAGTATCCTGCCCGAAGCGCTCAAGGCCGCCGGCGCGGTCGGCGTGATGCTCAACCATGCGGAGTGCAAGCTCACGCTGGATGTGATCGAGAAGACGATCCGCCGCGCCGATGAGGCGGGACTGGCAACTATCGTCTGCGCCGACACGATCGCGGAGATGGAGGCTATCGCACGGATGGCGCCGAATCTGATCGTCGCCGAGCCCACCGAGCTTATCGGCACGGGCCAGACGAGCTCGATGGATTACGTGCGCGAGTCGATCACCCGGATCAAGGCTATCAATCCGGCGATCATGGTGCTGCAAGGCGCGGGCATCAGCAACGGCGATGACGTGTACAAGGTCATCCGCGCCGGCGCCGAGGCCACAGGCTCCACCAGCGGCATCATCAAGGCACCCGATCCCGCCGCGATGGCACGCGAGATGATCGCCGCCGTTCGCCGCGCCTGGGACGAACGCCAGGCTGAAGAGGCAACCACCGCGCAGACCTAACAATCTAAGGCCACAAAAGGCCGTAAGAACTGAACAACCACACCGAACCAAAGGAACATCAACATGGCCGTCTATCATGACGAAATCAAGCTCCAGTCCCGTGATCGCCAACCCCACTTCCACAACGTCACCGACGAGGTGAAGGAAATTGTCAAGAAGTCGGGGATCAAGAACGGCATCTGCGTAGTCTATTCCCACCATACGACATGCTCGGTCATCACGCAGGAATGCTCGCATGACCTCAACTACTGGGGACGCGAGTACATGCAGGTCGATCTGGTGAACATCATGGAGAAGCTTGTGCCGACCTGCCGCTCCGAGGGGCAGTACCACCACCCCGGACCGAAGCACATCGAGTTCGCTCTCTCGTGCCCGGGCGAAGTCGCCGCAGGCAGCCTCAACACGGACGCCCATCTGCGCTCCTGCTTCTTCGGCCGTAGCGAGACGATCGTGATCAAGGACGGTGAACTCTCGCTGGGCGACTTCGGCTTCATCTACTTCATAGACTGGGACCAGGTGCGCGAGCGCGCCCGCGTCTGCGAAGTCCAGATCATCGGCGAATAGCCATATCAGATGCGCCTGTACCGCCAGCCTCCCGCGGCGGTACAGGCACAAGCCCACGGTACAGCTACCAAAAGGTAGGGCGCGCCGGGTAGCGCGCCGCACACAGCATGGCTTCACCCTACCAGTACTTGCGCGCCTTCGCGGGAACTGCTCCAGAGTGGCGTGGCCATTCCTGTCTGCGCACGTCGCGACGGGCAGGCAGGAATGCCTGCCCCACACTGCCCGCCCCTTGCTTCTGATAGCATAAACCCGCCATCCCAGGCAGACATTCCGCGAAAATCGCGGATCCCGATTTTGAATCCCAGGCGCGGATAGGCTATACTCTGCCTTTAATTGCCGTCATGAAACGCATCCTATTCATCGCTTCGCAGCCTTTCTTCGAGTGGCGGGGTTCCCCTATCCGCCTGGGGTTCGACCTGCAGGCACTCACGGAACTGGGCTATACCGTGGACTTCCTGACGCTCCCGCTTGGCGAGCGGCGCGAGATTCCGGGCGTGAATATCCGGCGCGCACCAAACATTTTCTTTGCACGGCGGATCTCCATCGGCCCCTCGCTCCTCAAGCTGGGCTTTGACTTCCTCCTCCTGTGGATGGCGCTCGGCAGCGTCCTGCGCCGGCGCTATGCCGTGGTACACGGGGTGGAGGATTGCGGGCTGCTCGCTTGGATGGCAGCGCGCGTCGGCAGGGCCAGGCTGATCTTCGAGCGCCACTCCGACCCCGCCAGCTATCACAAGGGAGGCCTGCGCAACGTGATCATGCGGGCCTATGCCGCCGTGGAGCGCTTCGTCATGCGGCGGGCCGACGCCGTCATCGGCACCGGTCCGGGGCTGGTGGCCGATGCGCAGTCGGTCGGTCGCGCCAGCCGCGCCTGCCTCATTCCGGACATCCCCTCCTCGCTCGTCGAGGCCACGGAGGCCGGACGGGCTGCCGCCCGCGCGCGCTGTATGCGCCAGCCCGATGACATACTGATCGGCTATGTCGGCTCCTTTGCCGTCTATCAGGGCATCGACCTGCTCTTCGCCGCCATTCCCATCGTGGCGGCGGCGGAAGCGCGCGCACGCTTCATTATCATCGGCGGCTCGCCGGCGGAGATCCATGAGCGCAAGGAGGCCCTGGCGGCAGCCGGCTACCCGCATACCGTGCTCTTTCTGGGGCACATCCCCCCCGACCAGCTTCCCGATGTGCTGGCGGCGACCGACATCCTGCTCTCGCCGCGCATCTCCGGCATGAACACCCCGCTCAAGCTGCTCGACTACCTCAAGGCCGGGGCCGCCATCGTGGCGACCGACTGCGAGGCCAACCGTCTGATCCTGAACCACGAGAACGCCCAGCTCACCCCGCTGACGCCCGAAGGCTTTGCCGAAGGCATACTGGCGCTCTGCCGCGACCCGGGGCGCCGCGAGCGCCTCTCCAGCGCCGGTGCCGAACTGCTTGCCAGCCAGCACAACTTCGCCCACTTCCGCGAGGGTCTGCGCCAGTGCTACACCTATGTTTTGAATCAGAAGTGATGTTTTGATAGGCTTCTACGCATACCAATGTCAAACACGAGCGACATGGATCGGATTGCCATCACGGGCATGGCCTGCCGCTTTGCCGGCAGCGAGGACCTGGGCGCCTTCTGGCGCCGGATACTCGATGGCGTACCGGCCTTGAGCGACCCGCCCGACGGTGAGGCCTTCCGTTTCCACATGCCCGACAGCAAGGTCTTCAACCGCGTCACAACACTGCGCGGCGGCTACCTGCGCGAACTTTGGCAGACACTGCCGGCCTCCGTGGGGCTCACCGCGCCGGCCCTGGCGGGCACCAATCCGGAACATGCGCTGTTTATGGATCTGGCGGCGCAGGCCTTCCGCGATGCCGGGTATGCCGAAAAGAGCCCGCCGCGGGAGCGTACCGCCGTGATCCTGGGCTACAACCCGCACATGGATCCGGCCGCAGTCAACTGGATGCAGCAGGGATTGGTCATCGACCAGACCCTCGATCTGGTGCGGCGCTGCTTCCCCCACGGCAGCACCCAGGATTTCGAGAGCCTGCGCCAGAATCTACTGCGCTGCCTGCCGGAGTACGACTCGCGCAACACCCCCGGACTCTTCAACAGCGCCATCCTCGCGCGCCTGGCCCAGAAGCTCGATCTGCGTGGGCCCGGCTACCTGGTGAGCGCGGCCTGCGCCTCCTCGCTGCTGGCACTGCAGGCGGCGATGGACGAGCTGCGCACCGGGCGCGCCGATGTAGCCCTGGCCGGCGGCCTGACCGGCGTGCTCACCCCGCAACTGATGATGCCCTTCAGCCATCTGGGGCTGCTTTCACGGTGCGACGTCCCCCACCCCTTCGGCCGCGATGCCGATGGCACACTGCTCGGCGAGGGTGGAGGCCTGCTAGTCCTGAAACGTCTGGGCGACGCCCGCCGCGACGGCGACCGCATCTACGCACTGCTGCGCGGGATAGGCATTTCCATGGATGGCAACGGACAGAACCGCGAGGACAGCCAGATGCATGCGCTGCAGCGTGCTCTGGCGCAGAGCAGCGTCACGCCCAACTCGATCGCCATGATCGAGGCCCACGGTTCGGGTATTTCCGCCCAGGATCGTTCCGAAGTCCGCGCGCTCGCACCGCTTCTCGGCGGGTCGCGCACCCGTCCGGCGGTGGCGCTCGGCTCGGTCAAGGCCCTCATCGGGCATTGCGGGGCGGCTGCCGGGGCGGCAAGTGTCATCAAGGCGGCGCTGGCACTCTACCACCGCATCATCCCGCCCTCACAGGACGCGCAGTTTCCCCATCCGCAGCTCAAGCTGAACGAGTCGCCCTTCTACCTGAACCTTAATCCGCGGCCGTGGGTACACAACGACGCCGGACAGCCCCGCCGGGCCGGTGTCAATGTCGTCGCCATGAGCGGTCTGGCGGCGCATGCGCTGCTGGAACAGATGCCGGGGGAGCTGTGAAACCACGCCTGCATATCCACACCGAGCTGGAGAGCGAACTGGTGCTGCTGGGCAGCGCCGACCGCGAGGGTCTGCTGGCGGAGATCGAGCGCCTCATCGACTACCTGCGCCGCGCCCCCTTCCCCCAGCTCCGCGACATCGCGCTGACCACCGGTGTGGAAGCGCACGATGCCCTCTCCCGCGCGGCTATCGTGGCGACCTCGACCACGGATCTGCTGGACAAGCTCCTGCTGCTGAAGCAGCGGCTGGAGTCGGGCCGCGAGCGCAACATGCCGGGCAAGGGCATCTTCTTCGGCACCGACCTCTGCCCGGCCCCCGGGCGCACCGTCTTTGTCTTTCCCGGCGAGGGATCCCAGTATCCGGACATGCTGCGCGAGCTCTGTCTCCACTTCCCCGCCTGCCGCTCGGCCTTTGACGATGCCGACACCGCCTGCGCCCTGGCCGGCAGCCCGATGCTGCCGAGCCAGTGGATTTTCCCGACGGGGCAGTCCGAGTCGCAGTCCAATACCGCACTCAACATGGCCGGCGCCGTCCAGGCGGTGATCGCCGCCGACACGGGGCTGCTGCGTTTCTTCACCCAGCTCGGCATCGTCCCCGATGCGGTTGTCGGCGTGGGGATCGGCGAAATCACGGCGCTGGAGTGCTCGGGTGCCATCTCGTTCAACAACCGCTCAGAGAGGATCCAGGCCCTGCGCAACGGCTACACGCTGATGAAGGGGCTTGAGGAGACGCCCCACACGCCGACATGCGCCTGCCTCTCATCCGAGGGACTGAACCGCGAGGCGCTGGAGCAGTGCCTGGAGCCCTTCGGCGACCAGGCGCTCATCGCGCGCGACCATAGCGCCAGCCTCTTCGGGCTCTGTGTGCGCCAGCCCGTGGCCGAGCGCGTGGCACAGGCCCTGCGCGATGCGGGGGCGACAGTACGCAAGCTGCCGCTCAACCAGCCCTATCATACGCCCTGGATGGAGCATGTCCGCGCCGACCTCACCGCCTTCTTCACGCGCATCGTCAACCGCGAGCCCACCATGCCCCTCTATTCGTGCGTGACGGCGGCACCGCATGCGACGGATCTGCCGACACTGGCGGCCGACGCCGCCGCGCAATGGACGCAGCCGTTGCGCTTTGCCGACACGATCCGGCGTCTCTACGAGGACGGTTTCCGTGTCTTCGTTGAACTGGGCGCCCGCGGCAGCCTGGCGGCCAGTATCGGCAGCATCCTGCACCACCAGCCGCACGTGGCGCTGGCGGCCAACCGCGTCCACCGCTCGGCCCTGCAGCAGTTGCACATGACGCTGGCGCTCCTGGCCACCCACCGCCAGAAGGTCGACATCTCCCAGTTGCACATCAACCGCGGCTCGCAAATCCTCGACTTATCACGCCCCCGGCCGACCCACGCCCAGCGCGCCGAACGCACCCTGCCGCTCAACACGCTCCTGCCCTCGCTGCGCGCCGCCGAGATACCGAAGGGCCTCGTCGCCCCGCAGGCCCCCATGCCGGTGGGCCAGCGCCGCCTGGCCACGTCCGAGCGTAACGACAAGCCGGATGCCGGCGCGCGCACCGACTTTCCGCTGCTGCTGGATGCCGAGACGCTCGACTCGTCCACAGCCGATGAGATCGTCCTGGTCTCCAGCCTCTCGATCCTCGACCAGCCCTTCCTGGCCGACAGCGCCTTTGGCAGCTCATCCGTCTCACTGACCGACAGCACCTTGCGCGGTCTGCCGCTGATGCCGCCGGGCATGCTCTCCGAAGTGATGGCCGAGGCGGCGCGCAAGCTGGAGCCGGATCTGGTGGTTGTCGCCATCGAGGAGTTTGCCATGCCGCGCTGGCTGGTGGTCGAGGCGAGCACGCGCACCATCCAGATCCGCGCCCGCCGGCTGCCCGGCAACACAGACGGCATCACCAAGTTCGAGACCACGGTGCTCGATCACGAGCGCGCTATAGATACCCCTGCCGGCAACGCGATACTGGCGCGTGCCATCGTCTCGCTGGCACCGGACTACGCGCCGCCATCCCAGCCGCCGCGCGTGCTGGCCCTGAGGGGGCCCGTCAAGCTCGACTGGCAGGCCACGGATCTATACCCTACGCGCCTGCACCACGGGCCGTCGTTCCAGAACCTGCAGGCGATCCCGGAGTGGGGCGAGAACGGGCTGGCGGCCCACTGGCTGTCCCTGCCGCGGAGCAGCCTGCTGCGCCGCACGGCCACACCGCGCTTCTCGGTCGATCCCCTGCTGCTGGCCAGTGTCGGGGCAGGACTGATGGCCTGGGACGCACGCGAACCGGCCAGCGGCGCGATCCAACTGCCCGTGGCCTACGAACGCATCGAGTTCTACGCGCCGCCCGCCGCCGAGGGGGAGCGCGGCCAGATGACGCTCTTTGTGAACCGGCGCGAGGCCCAGGCCATCAGCGGCGACGCCGAAATGACCGATGCCGAGGGACGACTGCTCTGCCGCGTCACAGGCTGGGCCAACCGTATCTACAACATCCATCCCGCACTGCACAACCTGCTGCTGCATCCCACCGAGGGATTCCTCTCGCGCGAGATACCGCCCAAGCTCCTGCCAACATTGTCGCAGGAGGTGATCTGCCGCATCGCCGACGCCTTTCCGGCCACGCTGGTGGGTGAGACCGACGACCTTTGGCTGCGGGTGGCGGCCTATCTGACGCTCTCCCTGACCGAGCGCCTCAAGTGGCGCGAGATGGGCGGCACGCCGCAGCGCCGCGCCGAGTGGCTGCTGGGACGCATCGCCGCCAAGGACTCCGTACGCCACTGCCTGCAAACACGCTACGGGCGCCGCTGGGCCGCCGCCGATATCCGCATCGAGACCGACGAGGCCGGCAAGCCGTGCCCACAGGGCGAGTGGCGGCGCCATTGCGGTGCCCGCATGGACATCTCCATCACCCATACGCTCGACCATGTGGTCGCCGCCGTCGCGCCCAATGCCGTTCTGGGCATCGACATCGAGCAGCACACGCGTGCGATCAGCGACGACTTCGCCGCGGCCGCCTTCGGTGCCACGGAGCAGGAGATCGCCGCCGAAAGCGGCGAGGGTGCCACGGCGCTCTTCCGCTTCTGGTGCGCCAAGGAGGCGCTCGTCAAGGCGCTCGGCACCGGCCTGCGCTATGGAGCCAGCGATCTGCTCGTGAGAAATTACGACCGCGCCAGCGGCCGCCTGACCATCGAGGCCACCCGCCTCTGGTCGCAGGCCTTCCCCGCCCTGCGCAACCGGCCGATCTACGTACACTCCTGCCTGCTCGAGAATCTGGTGCTGGCCGTATGCGTGCTCGAGCCGGAACTGGCGGCCGAGCCGCGAGTGCTGGGCTAGGTCAGGAGACAGAGGACAGGGGACAGGAGACAGGAAAGTAGCAGTAGGCAGTG
>LSQX01388965.1_pt2 | contig 24478 bp, 24 predicted proteins | sample 654561 | NCBI WGS metagenome assembly LSQX01 (sample SAMN04489861, study PRJNA283612) | anaerobic digester metagenome | isolation source: 4 biogas reactors fed with cattle manure at either 37C or 55C with and... | place: Denmark: Kongens Lyngby | collected 2014
GTTGATGCCTGCCTGCAAAGGGGTATGATTATCAACTGTACCGCCGGCAACGTTATCAGGCTTGTTCCGCCGCTTATTATCAGCAAGGTGGAGATTGATGCGCTGCTAAGCGTTTTAGACGAGGTTTTTCAGGAATTTTGATTAGAGTGAGAGGCTGTTAAGGATGAGTTTACGAAATAAAGACTTGATATCGATTCATGATTTGTCTGTGGGTGAAGTCGCCACAATACTGGATGTTGCAAAAAAGCTCAAGCATAAGCAGAAAAACGGCGAACCCCACCAATATTTAAAAGGCAAGACACTTGTGATGATTTTTTCAAAGGCTTCGACACGAACGCGAGTTTCCTTTGAAACCGGTTTCTTTCAACTTGGCGGACATCCCATCTACCTTAATGATTCTTCATCCCAGGTGGGTCGCGGAGAACCGGTAAAGGATACGGCAAGGGTGCTTTCCCGTTTTGCCGACGGCATCATGATCAGGACTTTTTCCCATGAGGCGGTCACGGAGTTGGCAAGCTATGCAACCATTCCAGTCATTAACGGCTTGACCGACCTTTTGCACCCCTGTCAGGCTTTGACGGATTTGTTCACAATCATGGAGCACAAGGAAGTGTTGAAGGGACGCAAGCTTGTTTACGTCGGTGACGGCAACAATATGACGAATTCGTTGATGTACGCCTGTGCAAAGGTCGGCATGAACATGGTTTGTGCCTGTCCTAAAGGCTATGAGCCTGACAGCGAGGTCTACCGCCAAGCCTGTGCCGATGCCTTGGAAACAGGCTGCAGAATAGAGATTGAGCCCGATCTGTTTAAAGCGGCGAGGGGAGCAGACGTGCTTTATACGGATGTTTGGGCGTCGATGGGGCAGGAGGGGGAGCAAACCATTCGCAAGGAGGCTCTTGGTGACTACCAGATCAATGCCAAGCTCCTGCAAACGGCCAGGCCGGATGCTATCGTCCTTCATTGTCTGCCGGCGCATCGTGGCGAAGAAATTACCGAAGAAGTCATAGAAGGCCCTCAGTCTGTTGTTTTTGACCAGGCGGAAAACCGGCTGCACGTCCAGAAGGCAATCATGGCTCTGCTCATGAGCGAGGAGAAACTTTAGGCACTAATTAAGGCCAAGCTTTTTGCGGGTTTTTGTTTAGATTATTTTAGCAGTTTTAATTTAGGAGGATGCGGCAGAAATGAACAAAAAAGACATTAAGAAGGTAGTTTTGGCTTATTCCGGCGGCTTGGATACTTCGGTAATTATTCCCTGGCTGAAGGAAAACTATAACAATTGCGAGGTAATTGCGGTTACGGCTGACCTTGGACAAGGTGCCGAGCTTGACCCTGTCTATGACAAGGCTCTGAAGTCGGGGGCAAGCAAATGCTTCATTCTCGATTTAAAGGAAGAATTCATCAGTGACTATGTTTGGCCGGTAGTCAAAGCCGGGGCGGTTTATGAGAAGAAATACCTGCTCGGAACTTCTTTTGCCCGGCCGCTGATTGCGAAGAAGCTTGTCGAAATCGCACTGGCCGAGGGAGCGGACGCTGTTGCCCACGGAGCTACGGGAAAAGGCAATGACCAGGTCAGGTTTGAACTGACCGTTAAAGCTTTGGCTCCGCAGCTGGCGGTGATTGTTCCCTGGCGTGAGTGGGAAATCCGTTCCCGTGAAGACGCCATTGATTTTGCCGAGGCACACAACATTCCGATCCCGGTCACGAAGGCGCACGACTACAGCATGGATCGTAACATGTGGCACCTGAGCCACGAGGGCTCGGATTTGGAGAACCCATGGAACGCTCCGAAAGATGAACTTTTCATTGTCACCAGCACGCCTGAGAAGGCGCCGGACAAGGCGGAATACGTCGAACTGGAGTTTGAGCAGGGCGTCCCGGTTGCCGTTAACGGCGAAAAACTAAGCCCCGCCAAAATTGTTGAAACCTTGAACGAAATCGGTATCCGCAACGGCGTCGGCATCTGCGACATGGTGGAAAACAGACTCGTCGGCATGAAGTCGCGCGGCGTTTATGAAACTCCCGGCGGCACAATTATCTATTATGCCCATAACGAGCTTGAGAATCTTTGTCTTGACCGCGCCACCAATCACTACAAACAAATGGTCGGCATCAAGTATGCCGAGCTTGTCTACGATGGCATGTGGTTCTCCCCCTTGCGTGAGGCGCTTGCGGCATTTGTCGATGAAACGCAAAAAACAGTTACCGGAACGGTGCGCGTCAAGCTTTATAAAGGCAACGTGATGAGTGCGGGCGCCAAATCGCCTTATTCCTTATACAGCCAGGAATATGTAACCTTCGGTGCCGATGAAGTCTACAACCAAGCTGACGCAACGGGTTTTATTACATTGTTCGGTCTGCCGCTGACCGTAAGGGCGCTGATGAAACAAGGAAAGTTAAAATAATGGCCAAGCTTTGGGGTGGTAGATTCAGCAAGGATACCAATGAACTGGTAGATGGGTTCAACGCATCGATTGAATTTGACAAAAGGCTGTATCGGGAGGATATAAGAGGCAGCGTTGCCCATGCCGGCATGCTGGCGAAGACAGGCATCATTCCGCGGGAGGATGCCGATAGGATTATCGCCGGACTAAAGGAAATACTTGCCGATATTGAAAGCGGCAAGTTTGAATTTGAAGTTGCGCTCGAAGACATTCATATGAACATCGAGGCCAGGCTTACCGAACGCATCGGCAGTGCGGGCGCGAGGCTGCATACAGCAAGAAGCCGCAACGATCAGGTTGCGACGGATCTGCGGCTCTATCTGCGCGATGCTGTGGATCTGCTNNTGACATGCACATGTATATGAAGCGGCAGATAGTCGAAATCGGCGAGCTTGTCCTGCGCCTGGAAAAGGTACTGCTGGACGTTGCCAAAGCGCACGAAAAGACACTGATGCCGGGCTATACCCATCTGCAGAGAGCTCAGCCTATAACCTTTGCGCACCACTTGCTGGCTTATTTCCACATGCTGCGCCGGGATTTCCAACGTCTGGAAAATGTGTGGTCAGGCGCGGACATTATGCCGCTTGGAGCCGGCGCCCTTGCCGGTACCACCTTTCCGATTGACAGATTTGACGTGGCCCGGCAGTTAAATTTTTCCGAGGTATATCCAAACAGCATGGATGCGGTCAGTGATCGCGATTACATACTTGAATTCCTATCCTTTGCTTCGATTCTGATGATGCATCTCAGCAGAATCAGCGAGGAAATCTGTCTTTGGTCAAGTACGGAATTCGGTTTTGTCGAGCTTGACGATGCTTTCGCGACAGGTTCGAGCATGATGCCGCAAAAGAAGAATCCGGACATAGCGGAATTGGTTCGTGGCAAGACCGGACGCGTCTACGGGCATCTGCAGGCTCTTCTTGTTACGCTCAAGGGCTTGCCGCTCACCTACAACAAGGATTTGCAGGAAGACAAGGAAGGACTTTTTGACGCAATCGATACGGTTAAATTCAGCCTTGCCGTTTATAGTGACATGCTGGCGACGATGAAGGTTAACGCGGCAAAAATGGAACAGGCGGTCAGCCGCGATTTTTCCAATGCCACGGATTTGGCGGACTATCTTGTGCGAAAAGGTTTGCCGTTCAGGCAGGCACATGAAGTCGTGGGCAAGTGTGTTGCTTATGCGATACGCGCAGGAAAGTTCCTGACTGAGCTGACGATTGAGGAATACAAAGGCTTCTCGGCTCTCTTTGCCGAGGATCTGCTGGTCGCGTTAAAACCTGAAAACTGTGTAGCCGCTCGTACATCCTACGGAGGGCCGGCTTTCAGCGAAAATGCGTTACAGTTGGAGCGGGGCATGGAAATATTGCAAACCCAGCGGGATGCTCTTGCAAATTTGAGGTCAAGGCTGTAATATTCATTTATTTTGTGTAATAATCCGGTAATGAATGGCATTACCGGATTATTTTTTGTATAATAAAGGGTAGGTAAGCCTGCGTATGGAAGGATGGTTTATTTGTTGGCGGAGATGGAGGGCATTATACAGACTATAACAGCTTTGGATCTGGTCGATATTCTGGTTGTGACCTATTTCCTGTACCGATTGTACCAAATGCTGAAAAATACCAGGGCCGCTTCCCTTGTCAAGGGCTTGCTGGTCCTTCTGCTGGCTGCCTTGGTCAGCAAATCTTTGCACCTGCATGTTATCAACTGGCTGTTGGAAAAAAGCATGACAGTTGTTTTAGTAGCTTTGCCGGTAGTCTTTCAGCCTGAACTGAGGCGTGCGCTCGAACAAATCGGCCGCGGCCGTTTGTTCAGAAAAACCGTTGTTCTTGACGAGGAAGAAGTAGAACACATGCTGTCAGCGCTTGTGACGGCAGTCATGGCTATGTCCCGCAATAGGATAGGGGCATTGATTGTATTGGAGAGGGAAACCGGCCTTGACGACTACATCGAAACGGGAACCCAGATAGACGCCTTGATATCACACGAAATGTTTCTGAATATCTTTATTCCCAATACGCCTCTGCATGACGGCGCCGTAATCATTCGCGCTAACCGCATCAAGGCGGCGGGCTGCCTGCTGCCTCTGACTGAGGCACGCAACCTGAGCAAGGAACTCGGTACAAGACACAGGGCGGCTATCGGACTTTCCGAACAGACTGATGCCCTGGTCCTCGTTGTAAGCGAGGAAACAGGTACGATTTCTCTTGCACGGGGCGGTGTTCTGCAGAGATATCTGACTGCTGAAGACATCAAGGATCTTTTGCGTCCCGGCATCAGCCAGCCGCTTTCAGGTTGGAAAGACGACCTCTATGCAAAACTCAAAGGCTGGAGGCAAAAGATATGAAGGAACAGGAAAAACGCAACAAGTGGGTAGTACGAATTTTTGCCTTTCTGACGGCCTGTGCCTTATGGCTGTATGTGATGAACGAACAGAATCCCATCATTGAGAGAACTTTTACGGTGCCGTTGGCCAAAATAAACCTCGCCGAAAACATGATAGTGAACAATATGCCTGAAAAGGTGTCCGTGAGGCTGAAAGGACCACGTACCACTATTTCAAGCGCAAGGGAAAAAGATATCTCGGCCTACGTCGATTTTTCTGATACGGCTAAAGGACGTCATAATTTCGACATAAGGGTAAAATCTAATTACGGAGAAGTAACTGGCATGAATCCGGAGGGAGTTATCCTGGATATTGACAAGCTTGGCGAACGTGAGATGGAGGCGGAGGCGCGCATCATCGGCGTACCAGGTTCCGGCGTAACCATCGGCAAACTCGAACTGGAACCGGCCCGGGTGACTGTGAAAGGTGCAAGCAACCGGCTGGCGGCGGTTTTTAAATTGATTGTTCTCGTCGATGTTACCGGCAGGGACAAGAATTTCGAACAACAGGCGAACGTCGTCCCGATTGCCATGGACGGCAGCGAAATGCATGACTTAAGCGTTCAGCCCGACAAGGTTCAGATAAAGGCTTTGATGATGAAGCAGCTTGCTTCTGTTGAATTGCCGGTCAAGCCCGTCATCAGCGGCGTATTGAGAAATAATTACACAATCAGTTCTATTAAGACCCTTCCCGAAAAGGTCAGACTGACGGCAGAACCGGCGGTGCTGGCAAACCTCACGGAAATTAAGACGGCGCCGGTAATACTTGACAATATTGACGGCAATACGGAGCTGCAGGTTCCTCTGAATCTTCCTGAAAAAGTCCTGGCAGAGACTCACAGCGTCATGGTCAAAATAGAGATAGAGAAATAAAAGCCTGGAGTGACAAGATGCTTGTACGCGTAAACGACGTAAGAATATCCATCATGAATGAAACGCCGCTGGCGGAATTTGCGGCTAAGAAGCTTGGCCTCAGGAAAAAAGATATTATCAGCTGCAAGGTTTTACGGCGGGCGATTGATGCCCGCCGTAAAACCAACATTTGCCTGGTTTATCATCTTCTGTTGGAAATAGAAGGTGCGGAGCGCGAAAACAAGGCTCTGCTGTCCTTGGGTAATGTTTCCCTCTGGCAAGAGGAGCGGGAGAAACCATTTCTGTATGGAAAAGAAACCCTGAAGGACAGGCCGGTAATCATAGGAGCCGGGCCGGCGGGGCTCATTTGCGCCTACGTCCTGGCAAGCCATGGTTACAGACCGCTTTTGTTGGAACGCGGGAAACCGGTTGCACAACGTCTTAACGACGTGCACAGGTTTTGGCAGTCAGGAATTTTTGAGGCGGATAGCAATGTGCAGTTCGGTGAAGGAGGAGCTGGAACTTTTTCTGACGGAAAGCTGACGACGCGTGTCAATGATCCTGCCATGAGGCAAATACTTGAGATTTTCGTCAAAGCGGGAGCTCCGCCCGAAATCTTGACGGAGCAGAAACCGCACGTCGGTACTGACAAACTGAGGATTATGGTGACCGGCCTTACGGCGGGCATCAGAAACTCAGGAGGCGAGGTCCGTTATGAACAATGTGTAACGGACCTTGTAACAGAGGATGACAAAATATGCGGCGTGGTAGTAAAAAGTTACGAGCATATCAAAAGCAACGCCGTTGTTTTGGCTTGTGGCCACAGTGCAAGGGACACTTACGCGATGCTTGCAGGGAAAAAAATCGCAATAGAGGCCAAGCCTTTCGCCATCGGTTTAAGGATCGAGCATCCTCAGGAATTAATTGACAAGGCTCAATACGGAGAGTTTGCCGGACACAAGAAACTCGGGCCTGCCGATTATTCATTGGTTTTTCATGACAAAGGCAGCGGCAGGACCGCTTATTCCTTCTGCATGTGTCCGGGCGGCGTCGTTGTTGCTGCAGCTTCTGAAAACGGAGGCGTAGTGACAAACGGCATGAGCATGCACAGCAGGGATTCTGCCGTAGCAAACAGTGCATTGGTAGTGAACGTCGGCCTTGCGGATTTTGGCAGCGGACCATTGGCGGGAGTCGAATTCCAAAGGCATTACGAGCGTTTGGCTTTTCTTGCCGGCGGCGGCTCATATAATGCCCCGGCGCAATCGGTAAGTTCCTTTTTGCGTTTTGAAAAACCGTCCCTGACGCCCTCTCTAAAGGCAACCTATAAGCCGGGCGTGGTCCCATGCGATTTATCGCAGCTTCTGCCCCCTTACGTAACCGCAACCATTAGAGGAGGCCTGGAAGCTTTTGAGCGCAAAATAACAGGCTTTGCCGGCGGCACGGGGCTATTGACAGGTGTTGAAACAAGAACTTCGGCTCCTATCAGGATACTGCGTGATGAAACTGACAGACAGTCCGTTACGCACAAGGGGCTTTACCCGACCGGTGAGGGTGCCGGCTATGCAGGAGGAATCATGAGTGCGGCCTTGGACGGATACCATGCGGCGCATGCCGTTATGAGAATGTACAAGCCGTTTCTGTAGACGCGCGCAGAAAAGTTCAAAGTATATTTTAACAAGCAAAATTAACGGGGGTTGACAAATGGGTCGATTATTTGGAACAGACGGAGTCAGGGGTGTGGCAAACGCCGAATTGACTCCTGAGCTTGCCTACAGACTGGGCAGGGCGGCAGCGGAATATTTTGGCAGGGAAACAGCTGCGCCCAAAATCATCATCGGCAGGGATACAAGACTTTCAGGGTCAATGCTTGAATCGGCTTTGGCTGCGGGAATTTGTTCGGCAGGAGGTCAGGCCCATCTTTTAGGTGTGATCTCGACTCCGGCCGTTTCTTTTCTAACTGCCGTGCTGGAGGCGAATGCAGGGGTAGTTATCTCGGCGTCGCACAATCCCTTTGAAGATAACGGCATTAAGTTTTTTTCCAGAACAGGCCATAAGCTGCCGGACGCGGTCGAGGATGAAATAGCGAATATTGTGGCCGCTCCGATTGATTACGGCAAGGCTCCTGTCGGCTCATCAGTCGGACGGGTGATCATTGAGAGCGATCTCGCCGAGTTGTACATACAACATGTCGTCAGATGTGCCGATACGGAGCTCAGCGGCCTCAAGGTTGTTATTGACTGCGCCAACGGTGCCAGCAGTGAAATCGGCCCCGAGATTTTAAGGCGGCTCGGGGCAGAGGTAATCACGATCTGCAACGAGCCGAACGGAATCAACATCAATAACGGCTGCGGCTCGACGCATCTGGAAGCTTTGCAGGCCAAGGTCCGTGAGTGCTCGGCTTCCTGCGGTATCGCTAATGACGGCGATGCGGACCGCTGTCTTGCAATAGACGAACTGGGCAATGTTCTTGACGGCGATCAGATCATGCTGATTTGCGCGCTGGAATTAATGAGCAGGAACAAACTTCATCAAAACGTGCTTGTGACCACTGTGATGAGCAACGTCGGTTTACACCAGGCGATGAAGGAAAATGGCGGCAGCTGCGTCAAGACCAAGGTCGGGGACAGATACGTCCTCGAGGAGATGGTTAGTAAAGGCTACCAGTTAGGCGGCGAGCAGTCGGGGCACATTATTTTCGCCGAATATTCGAAAACGGGTGATGGTATGCTGACGGCCGTCCGCTTGCTTGGAGCAATGGTCAGGAACAACAAGCCTCTTTCCGAACTAGGCTCCCTGATGAAGAAGTATCCCCAGATATTGCTGAATGTGCGGGTAGCGGACAAAGCGGGCTGGGAAGAGAAGGAGAAAATCAACGAAATCATCAGGCATTATGAAAAAGTTCTCGGTGAAAATGGCCAAATTTTGGTACGGGCATCGGGAACGGAACCGTTGATCCGCATCATGGCCGAAGGGCCGGATCAGGCACAGCTTGAAAGCATTGCTGCCGGCATCGCCGCAGTTGTGACGAGAGAACTTGCTTAAACAGCAGATATGGGCGGTCACCGCCGCAGTGCATAGGCATGCCTTGACCTGCGGCAAGGTTTATAGTATGATTAACGAAGTCATTGAGCCGTGCCGCGGGGAAAGCCATCCTTGCGGCACTATGTGTGTGATAGGGAGGCACAACGAGAAGAAGGTTGATTGATTAAAGCGCATGTGCCGCAGACGGGAATACTGCGGCAGACGAGGAAGAGGTTTATCGAATAGTCAGCGGATACCTCTCGGTTGGCTGCAACCGCAAGCAGATAACAAACTTCCGCCGGTGACGGGGAAAACAAATATTCTGTGGCAGAAACGGCAAAACATTTTAAGGAGGACGCTCACATGTGTGGGATAGTCGGTTATATCGGGGACAAACAAGCAGCCCCTTTTTTATTGGATGGAATGAGCAAACTCGAGTACCGCGGTTATGACTCCGCGGGCATCGCGGTTTTTGAGAAAGGCAGAATCAGGGTGGAAAAATGCGTGGGAAGGCTTGAAGCCCTGCGGCAAAAGCTTTCCGGCAATATGCCCGCCGGTACCATGGGCATAGGTCACACCAGGTGGGCTACGCACGGACGCCCGTCTGACAGAAACGCTCATCCGCACGCAGACAGCTCGGGAGAGTTTGTCGTTGTGCACAACGGGATTATCGAAAACTATATGAGCCTCAAGGAAGAATTGCTGGCAAAAAACCATGTTTTTCTTTCGGAAACAGACTCGGAAGTAGTTGCCCATTTGATGGCGGTAAATTATAATGGCGATTTTGAGGAAACGGTCAAGAAGGTGCTGGGAATGATTGAGGGCTCTTATTCTCTGGTGTTCTTATGCGCCAAGGAGCCGGATAAACTCATTTGCACGAAAAAAGACAATCCGCTTGTCATCGGTCTCGGCAGCGGAGAAAACTTCATCGCGTCAGACATACCTGCGATTATTGCGAAAACGCGCAGAACCTTTATCATGAACGACGGAGAGATAGCGACCGTAACGAAAGATGCAGTCTGGGTACAGGATATCAAGGGAACTCCAATCAGCAAAAAGGTTTTTGAAGTTAATTGGAATGCGGAAGCTGCCGAGAAGGGCGGCTTCGAGCACTTCATGCTGAAAGAGATTTACGAGCAGCCTAAGGCGATGCGTGATACTATGACCGGCAGGGTTGCCCATGACGGTTCACGGATTGATTTTGAGGAATTGAACTGGACGAAGGAAGACTTTGCCGATATCAGTAAGATTTTCATCATCGGCTGCGGGACTGCTTACCATGCCGGAATGGTAGGCAAGTACTATCTTGAACAGCTTGCCCGCGTACCGGTCGAAGTAGACATTGCGAGCGAGTTCCGGTACCGTAATCCTATAATTGACAGCAGCTGCCTGACTATCATCATCAGTCAGTCCGGAGAGACGAGCGATACACTCGCAGCCTTGAAGGAAGCCAGGAGGCTTGGATCCCGCACGCTTGCAATAACGAACGTGGTTGGTTCGTCAGTCGCACGCGAGGCAGACCAGGTTGCCTATACCCACGCCGGACCGGAAATAGCCGTGGCCTCCACCAAAGCTTATACTACCCAGCTTCTGCTGATGCTGATGCTGGCCGTTTACGTCGGACAAATCAAGGGCAATCTTAACGATGACAGGACGCGGGAGCTGGTCACGGCAATCAAGCAGGTTCCCGAGCAGATTCATCAACTTCTGGAAAATGTCGAGCAGCTGAAGGTTTTTGCCACTCAGTACGGCAACAGTGAGGATGTATTCTATCTCGGCCGTTCACTAGACTACGCCGTGGCTTTGGAAGGCGCCTTGAAAATGAAGGAGATATCATACATCCATGCGGAAGCATATGCTGCCGGAGAGCTAAAGCACGGGACACTGGCCCTGATTGTCGAAGGCGTCCCCGTAATCGTTTTGGCTACACAGAACGATGTTTATGATAAGACCATCAGCAACCTGCAGGAGGTTAAGGCGAGAGACGCCGTTGTCATCGCTATCGCGCAGGAAGGCGACAGCAACATCGCAAAATATGCGGACCATGTTATTTTCATACCGCGCGCTGAAAAATATCTGACGCCGCTGCTTTCTGTTCTTCCTTTGCAATTGCTTGCTTATTATGCGGCACTGACAAGAGGCTGCGACGTCGATAAGCCGAGAAACCTGGCCAAGTCCGTAACAGTCGAATGAAAGTCTAAACCCTCGTGCGGAGCTTTGCACGAGGGTTGTTTTTTAGACGCCGCTGGCGTCAAAGACAGGTATGAAGGTTTTGCTTGCGGACATTCTTTCCTGCAGAAAGCCGTCTTCGATTCCGGACGCAAAAAGGTAACGTTCTACCTCCATATATTCGGCATTTGTTACCGTTCTGTTGATTTCAGGGTATAAAGCGGCCTGGCCGCAAGGGACGTACTGGCGCATAAGGCTGAAAAGGATCTGGCCCGGCTTGAAGTTTGCTGCGACCCAATCGATGACGCGCTTAGCGTTGTCGACTTGGCCAGGAAGCAGCAAATGACGTATTATAACGCCTTTTTGTGCAAGGCCGTCGCTGTCAAGTTCATAATCGCCTGTTTGTCTATACATTTCCCTGATTGCGGCAGAAGCGACACGAAAATAGTCGGGAGCGTTGCTGAATTTTATGGCCGCCCTGTCATCGGCATACTTGAAGTCGGGCAGGTATACCTGAATTTTTCCTTTAAATTTGCGCAGAGTGTCTAAGGTTTCAAAACCGCTTGTGTTATAGATAACGGGCACGAGCAGCCTCTCCTCGAGGCTTAAGCGGATTGTTTCGGCAAAATGGGTAGGGGTGACAAGGTTTATATTATGTGCACCCTGGGCGATGAGCTCCGCGTAGATTTCCTTGAGGCGCGCGAGCGTAACTTCCTTGCCGAAGCCTTCACGGCTTATTTGATAGTTTTGGCAAAAAACACAGTGAAGGCTGCAGCCGCTGAAAAACACCGCACCGGAACCCCTTGCCCCGCTTATGCACGGCTCCTCCCAATAATGAAGACCGGCACGGGCTACAATCGGCTGCAAGCCACAGCCGCAGGAACCGAAAGAACCTTCGGAAGACATTGTCAGAGGACGATCAACCCCGCAGCGGTGCGGGCAGACATAACAGAGAGGCATAATAACAGCTCCTTTATTCTTGCTACGCTTATTCTAACACGGAAAGCAACATTCGCAGAAGCGGCTTCGGAAGCCACAGATTGACAAAGGCGGGGACGGAAGGTATAATCGGTTGTAAAGAGGTCATATAACTGACGGAAGTGGATAACCACATGGAGTATGACCGGTATGAGCCGACCGTCTGGGCAAAAAGCGCCTGGATTGGCGGTTTTTTTTATAGGAAAAAGGAGGAAGACTTATGAACGAGCTGAGACTCAAATATGGCTGCAATCCCAATCAGGATCCTTCCCGCATTTATATGCGCGACGGAAGCAGCCTCCCCTTGGAGGTTTTAAACGGCAGGCCGGGATATATAAATTTTCTCGATGCCTTGAACAGCTGGCAGCTTGTCAAAGAGCTCAAGGAGGCGACGGGCCTGCCCGCAGCAGCGTCCTTCAAGCATGTAAGCCCTGCCGGGGCGGCAGTCGGGCTGCCGCTGACGGAAGTGCTCAAGAAAATCTATTACGTGGATGACCTGAAGTTATCGCCATTGGCAAGTGCTTACGCAAGAGCGCGAGGTGCGGACAGGATGTCCTCCTATGGAGACTTTGTAGCACTGTCCGATATCTGTGACGAACAGACGGCCGGGATGTTGGCAAGGGAAGTATCGGACGGAGTCATTGCACCCGGTTATACGGAAGAAGCTTTGTCGATTTTGAAGACAAAACGCAAGGGTACCTACAACGTGATAAAGATTGACGAGGGCTATAAGCCGCCAACACTCGAAAGCAAGGAGGTCTTCGGCATAACCTTTGAGCAAGGAAGAAACGAGGCCGCGATTACTGCCGAATTGCTTAAGGTTAGACCTACAGCCAATAAGGAAATTCCGGAAGAGGCGCGGCGCGACTTGTTAATCGCCCTGATAACTTTGAAATATACACAGTCAAACTCGGTTTGCTACGTTAAGGACGGGCAGGCAATCGGCATCGGCGCCGGCCAGCAGTCACGTGTCCACTGCACGCGCCTGGCCGGCAATAAGGCCGACAATTGGTATCTGCGCCAGCATCCCTGCGTCCTTTCCCTGCCCTTCAAGGAAAGCATTAGCCGCCCGGACAGGGACAATACGATTGATGTCTACATTTCCGAGGATGATATGGACGTCTTGGCTGACGGCGTCTGGGAACAGTTCTTTACGGAAAAACCCGCCCCTTTAACAAAAGCAGAGAAGAAGGAATGGCTGAGCACGCTTAAGGGAGTTGCCCTGGGCTCCGACGCATTCTTCCCGTTTGGTGACAATATAGAAAGGGCCCGCCGCAGCGGAGTCGAGTACATAGCACAGGCCGGAGGTTCGATTCGCGACGACAACGTGATTGAGGTCTGCGACAAATATAATATTGCGATGGCTTTTACCGGCCTCAGGCTTTTTCATCATTAACTCAAGTTAAAAGACCGCCACTTTGAAGTGGCGGTCTTTTGAATTGGTATTTATTTTTTCAGGTTTTCAATCAGGGCATTGCCGAAGCGGGTTTCGTCCGTATTTGCACCCGCAATGTTTGTGTTGTCAAGCACCGCACCGTTAAGATTGGCCCTGCTCAGGTCGGCGTTGCGCAAGAGAGCATGCGTCAGGTTTGTCCTGGATAAATTAGCCTCGGCAAGGTCGGAATTTTGCATTTTCGCATTATAAAGGTTTGCCTCCGTAAAGTCGGCCTGCCTCAGATTGGCGCCGCATAACCAGGAGTTTGCCAAATTAGCATTGCCGAAATCGGCAAAATAGCCGTTGACATTATCAAACGTGGCTTCCTGGAGGGCTGCAAAACGAAAAGAAGCGAAATCAAGAGCAGCTCTGCTGAAATTGGTGCGAAAGGCCTTTGACCGCGAAAAATCAGCACGCGAAAATGCTGCCCCGCGCAGGTTGGCGAGGGATAAGTCCGCGCCTGTAAGGCGGGCTTTCCCCGCATAGGCGTTTTTCAGGTTGGCCTTGCGCAATTTAGCACCTTCAAGGGAGGCCGCCTCAAGGACTGCTCCTTCGAGGTCGGCAAAACTCAGGTCTGCACCGGTTAAATTGGCATTTGTCAAGTCGGCCTTTTTTAGCTGAGCACCCGTAAGGTCACCATTAGGGCAGCTGCCGGTAGACAGCAGCCGGTCAAGGTCAGATTGGCTGTAGGCTGAGACAGTTATTTGATTGAGACAGAAAAGAAAAGTAAGCAGTAAAATTTTCTTTTTCATTTTTCCTCCTATTGAGACAGCTCGCTGAGGAAATCATTTGAATCGTCAGGCAGCCGGGGCAGGATTTTCCAGGGGTTGTATTTCCTGAGTTCCTCCTCATTATAAGAGGAGCCGGCCAAAATAATTAATGAGCGCGCGCCGATGGCCTCGGCGCATCTTATATCGTGCGGTGTGTCGCCGATGATGGTAATCTCTTCGGCCCGGATTGCCGGATTTTGCACGTAAAGTTTTTGAAACACGGCTTCGGCCAGAACGCTTCTGTTTTCGCTTAATTCGCCAAAGGCGCTAATACTGTAATCAAAGAAAACTTCTATGCCGTAATGTGAGAGTTTCATGCGTGCTGCCCTTCCGGCGTTCCCGGTCAGCAAGGCAGAGCGGTAACCGGTGTCATTGTCCTTCAAGTAAGAAAGCACGTTCTGAACATTCGGAAGCAGATAGCCGGGATGAGACTTTAAGAAATCCGGCAGCAGTCGGTGGTAAAGAATCATCAGTCCGGCAGCATCGGAAGATTTGCAGGAACCTTTCAAATCGGTTATGGCCTTCTTGACAATGTGCGAATCAGTGCACCCTGCCAGTTCGTGGGAAAATTCAAAGTCATTGCAGTCATAGCGAAGCCTGATCGCCTCTCTGAGAGCGTCTATGCCTGCACGGGCCGAAAGCAGAAGTGTGCCGTCTATGTCCCATAACAAATATTTCATTGGCCCCTCCCTTGAGCATTAAAATTATTCGCAATCAATCTGACTTTGGCTTCATTACGATCTTCAGCAGTTGATTGCCCGCGCTTTTGGCCCGGTGCATGGTTTTGATCTGTGACCTGCGCCTCGGCTTCATGTCGCTTTGCGAACCGAAATCGCCGCGCTGCAGGAAGGTGATTTTGCTCTTGTCAGGCGAGAAAGTCTTTTTCAGAAAGGCAGCCAAATTTTCTGGTTCCGCGTCATCCTTGCAGGTAAAGATATCAATAGCCGCAAAGCCAAGGGCAGGATAAACGTGGAGATTCATATGTCCCCGTTTGCAGGGAACACTGAAGGAATATTCGCCGTTTTCATCTATGTTGTAGCAGACGGAATAAGCGCCGATTTTATAGACTTCTGCAGCTTTTTGCAAAAGTTCTTCAACTTTCTTGTTGTCAGAGATTATTTCTTCAAGACAATTATACATGTCAATTGCGATTTGTTTGCCTTTAAAATCCATAGGAAGCTTCCTCCTAAAATATCGTATATCCGAGTATCGCTCTATTATAGCGTATCGAGGGAGGAATGTCAAAATGTCCTCGGAATGTGGTATAATTGAGGGCATAGGTCAGTTAACGGCGGTGAAGAAATGGAAGAATTGGAATTAACGATTGAAAGCGTGGTCTTTCAGTCAGATGACGGAAAATTTTCCGTTTTTCGCGGGCGTGGTCTGCGCAAGGAAAAAATTTCGGTTGTGTACAAGGGGTTTGCGCCTTTTCCCGGCGAACAGGTAAAAATCAGGGGCGACTGGGTTGAGCATCCTAAATTCGGACGCCAGCTGCAGGCGCTGGTATGCCAAAGCGTACCTCCTTCCTCAGTCAGCGGCATGGAGAGGTTTCTTGCTTCCGGAGCCGTCCGGGGAATCGGCAAGGCAACTGCCGCCAGAATAGTTGAATATTTTGGCGAGGCTACAATGCAGGTTTTAGGGGAAAAGCCGGAGAGACTGAAAGAAGTGGAAGGCATAGGCGCAAAAAAGGCTGAAGTGATAGCCGCTTCTTTTGCGGAACTGTCAGACCTGAAAGAATTGATGCTTTTTCTCGAAGAAAATGGCTTAAGCGCAAACTATGCACCGAAGATAAAGGCCGCCTACGGCGCGGCGGCTTTGTCGGTAATAGCTGAAAACCCTTACCGCCTCGCTGCCGACGTCGTTGGCATCGGCTTTCGCACGGCAGACAGGCTCGCAGCAATGCTGGGGCTGGAGGCTGATAATCCCGAAAGGATAAAGGCCGGGCTGGAGTTTGCCCTCGTCCAAGCCTCGGCCGGCGGCCACACGTATCTGCCCGAGGAACTGCTGCTCAGAGAGACCGCCAATTTACTGCAGATATCGTCAGAAATCGTTTACGAGACTTTTAACAGGCTGATTGCAGAAGATTTATTGCGAACTGAAGAATACGGACAGGGACGCCTCGTTTATCCCGAGTATCTTTACAGGGCCGAAACAGGTGTGGCCCGCCGGCTTATTTTTTTGCGCGACAAAGTTAACAGCCTGTGGCAGGTAAATTATGAGGAAGTAATAGAAGAGTGGGAAAAGGAAACAGGCTTAAAGCTTGCTGAGGCACAGGCAGAAGCCGTCAAGGCGTCACTGGAGCATGGCGTCTTCGTTCTGACCGGCGGGCCGGGTACGGGCAAGACCACGGTTGTCAAAAACATCCTTGCCGTGTTGGAAAAGGCCGGCTGTAAAATAATGCTGGCTGCACCGACCGGCAGGGCGGCCAGGAGGCTGGCGGAATCTGCCGGTCATCCTGCGGCAACGGTTCATCGCTTGCTCGAGTACGCGCCGAACGGAGAAGGCTATTTTTTTGGACGCAACAGCGATAATCCTTTGGAAGCAGATGCGATAATTGTTGACGAGGCTTCCATGCTGGACATAGTCCTTGCCCATAACCTGCTGAAAGCAGTGCCTGTCGGCTGCCGACTGATTCTTGTGGGAGATGTTGACCAGCTTCCTTCCGTAGGACCTGGAACAGTGCTGAAAGATATTTTACGCAGTAAAATGATGCCGGTAGTTCGGTTGGAAAGCATTTTCAGGCAGGCGGCAAAAAGCCCGATTGTAACAAACGCCCATCTGATTAACAAGGGTAAGGCGCCGCAATGCGAACCGGCAAGCGATTTTTCCTTTGAGGAAGTTGAGGACGAGGAAGCAGCTGCCCTCGTTATCGTTAAGAGGTATGCGGAGATTGCCGCGATAAAAGGCTGGGAAGAAGTGCAGGTGCTGTCGCCGATGCATAAGAATGCTTGCGGTGTAGCAAATCTGAACAAGCTCCTGCAGGAAAGAATGAACCCCCCCGCCGCAGGCAAGGCCGAAATAATGACACCTACGGGCTTATTGAGGAGGGATGACAAAGTAATGCAGACAAGGAACAATTACGAAAAGGATGTTTTTAACGGTGACATAGGCAAGATTACGGAGATCAGCGGGCGAAGCGTCAGAGTAATGTTTCCCGAAAGGCCCGAGGGTGAAAGCGTTGTTTATGAACAAAGCGAACTGGACGAGCTGCAGCTTTCCTATGCAATGAGCGTCCACAAATCCCAGGGCAGCGAATATAACTCCGTCATCATTCCCCTTGTGCGCAGCCACTATATCCTGCTTCAGAGAAATCTGCTTTACACCGGTGTAACGAGGGCGAAGGAAAGGGTAATCCTTGTTGGCAGCAGGGCCGCAGTCAATACGGCCGTCGACAGGGACGACATTAGGAGAAGATATACTCTTTTAGCTGAAAGAATGCAGGACGAGGTCAATCTGTTTTAGCAATTTGAGAGGCGAAAACTGATGCAGTCGGTTTGGAGGATATTGAAAGATATTTTCTTCCCGCAGGTTTGTTTTTCCTGCGGGAAGAAAATTGAAAGCGGCTTATGGTGCAGTCCGTGTGAGAAGAAACTGAGAGACGTTCGCTTGTTAGATGCGGCAGCCTGCGATTGCCCGGACCTTGAGGGCGTACTTTTGCTTTTCCGCTATGAAGGAGCCGTCAGGCGTGTTTTGCAGGGAGCAAAGTTTCACGGCAGGAGAGGTTTTGTTGCATGTATGGCTGAAGAAGTGCAGCATCTCGAGAGAGAAGGCCTTATTGCAGGCCTCCCAATGTTTTCGCAGGCAACAACCGTCGTGCCTGTGCCGACAGATCCCGAACGTGCGAGACACAGGGGGTATGAACTGCCTTCAGGCATTTTTCATGATTGGGCCTTGGCGAAGCACTTTTATTGGCGCTCTGCCTTGTCACGGGTGCGGCATACAAAGCCGCAGTATGGGCTTGGGCGGCACGAACGTCGCGCAAATGTCAAGGACTGTTTCAGGGTTACGGGTGAGGTGGGGACGGCCAACGTACTTCTTGTCGATGACATCTTTACATCCGGAGCGACAATGGAAGAGGCTGCGCAAATCCTGCGAGCAGGCGGTGTCAAGCATGTTTGGGCACTGGCCTTTGCCGGAGGCGGCGATTCATAAAAAATAAACGTCTGTTTTCTTTGCAAAAACAGACGTTTATTTTTTTGCCGATACTACGGATTTCAAGAAGGCACTGACTACGTCAGGATCAAAATTAAGACCGGCTTTGTCTTGCAGTTCCCTTGTTGCCGCCGCATGGGATTTTTGCCAGTGCTCGGTGCAAGGATTGATAATGCGGTCATAGTGGTTGGCAACCGAAATAATTCGCGCCCCGAGGGGAATGTTTACGCCTTTGAGTCTTTTGGGATAACCGGTGCCGTCCCAGTTTTCATGATGCGCAAGGATAATTTTCATTATATGGGAAAACTCCGACATGTTTTCCAGCATGCTCGCTCCGGCGAGGCAGTGATTTCTGTAGGTGGAGTATTCACGAGTGCTGAGATAGGGATATTTGCTTAAAATCGTGTTAGGCACTCCCAGATGGCCGATGTCATGAAGCAGGGCAGCTGTTTTTATACAGGCGACTTCATCGAAAGGCAGGCCCATCTTGGCGCTGATGCTGACGGAGTAATTTCCAACCTGTTGGCTGTGCAGATAAAGTGCTTTATTTTTTTGTTCAAGCATGGATAGGAAAAAATTGCATAGTTCCTTTGTTTTGCCGTCATTCGGAAATTCAAGGAACTGCGGGATTGTAAGCATGTTCATCCGTCCTTAAAATCATGTCAAATAAAGTAACCAAATACAGTATACTACAGAAATACCGGAAATAACCATCAGAAAAATAATGTTTTTTAAATACTTTCAGACTTTTCACGAGAAGCATAAATTGACGTGCCGCAATCTATCGAGTCAGGTTTGCATTTTTGGTTGGAAAAAATTATAATTAATCAGGAACACAACTCAGGTCTGTGGTTGAAAACCGATGCCAATCGCAGGCAAAACGATCCACGTAAGCAATCAAGGTATTGTGAGCACGGTGCAGCTTAGGTGTAAGTCCTGCCGTTAAAAACGAGAGGGGTAGTAGTGGGGAGCGCTGGAGCTTAAGAGCGAAACCTCCCGCAGGCGAGTGTGGGGGCGAAAACCAGGTCAGCTGAGTTGTTTTCTTTTGAGGCCGGTAGGTTCGGATACCCTGGGGATGTATACATCCCCAGGGTATTGTTTTTTTTGTATGATAACTTATAATAAATAGAAGTTTAAGCTTTAAGTATAAAATCAAGGGGGTTGTTTTATGAAAAAAACGTTGCAAACACTTTGCTTATGCCTGTTTATGCTCGCACTTCTGACTGCAGGCTGCGGCGGCGGGAAAGACGGGAAAGATAAGAAGGAATTGGTTGTCGGAACTGAGCCGGCCTTTGCACCGTTCGAGTTCCAAAAGGAAAACTCGAAGGAATACGTTGGCTTTGACATGGACCTTATTGCGGCAATTGCTAAAAGAATGGGGTATGAGAAGTGTACTATTCGCGGCATGGGCTTCGACGCCTTGATTCCGGCCCTTGAGGCGAAAAACATCGATGTTGCTATAGCCGGCATGACAATTACGGAAGAACGGGCAAAAAAAGTAATTTTTTCCAAGCCGTACTATAAATCCGGTCTTGCCATTGTTGTTCATAAGGACAACAACACGGTTAAGGAAGCGGCTGATTTAAAAGGCAAGAAGATTGCCGTACAGATCGGCACAACCGGCGCCATGGAGGCCGAAAAAATCGAAGGCGCTAAGATAACTTCTTTCAATACCAACGGCGAAGCCTGTTTGGAGATAAAGAACAAAGCGGTAGACGCAGTAATCGGTGACCTGCCGGTAGAAGCTTACTTCCTCGAGCAGGGTGGAAAAGAGTACGCAAAAATCGTCGGCAAGACTCTGACATCCGAAGATTACGGCATTGCTGTCGCTAAAAGCAATCCTGCCCTGGCCAAGGAAGTTGACAAGGCTCTTGATGAATTGAAAAAGAACGGAGAATATGACAAACTTTACAGGAAATGGTTCGGCGAAATGCCAAAACAATAACGGATGTTTGGAGATGCTTCCGAAAACTGTTGTAACTGTTAAAAACATTGCGCTTACCTCCTTTTTGGTTGTATAATTATCAAAGACAATACAATTAGGGGGAAGGTAAATGAAAAAAAGATTTCTGGCAATGCTTACTTTGATTTTTGCTCTCGGTCTGCTGCTTGGCGGCTGCGGCGGAGAAAAAAAGGTGGAACAAAAAGTTTTGCGTGTCGGTACGGAACCGACGTTTGCACCTTTTGAATTCCAAAAGGAAGGCAGCAAGGAGTATACTGGTTTTGACATGGACCTTGCCCGAGCTCTTGGCAAGCAGCTTAACATGAAGGTGGAAATTGTCAGCATGGGCTTTGACGGCTTGATTCCGGCATTGAACGCCGGCAATATTGACGTTGCGGCAGCAGGCATGACCATCACGCCGGAGCGGGCGAAAAGCGTCAAGTTCAGCGAGCCCTATTATAAGTCCGGTCTCATAGTGATGGTGCGCAAGGACAACACCGTCATTAAGGGCATAGAAGATTTGAAAGGCAAAAAAATTGCCGTGCAGATCGGCACTACCGGAGCCATGGAAGCACACAAGATTGCAGGAGCTTCTGTAGTTGAGTTCAACACCAATACCGAGGCCGCCCTTGAACTGAAGAACGGCGGCGTGGAAGCAGTTGTCAATGACCTGCCTGTTGTTGCCTATTTCCTGCAGCAGGGCGGCGGCAAAGACTATGCGAAGATGGTGGGCAAAGTTGTAACTGCTGAGGAATATGGACTTGCAGTGAAAAAGGACAACGAAAAACTGGCCGCCGACATCAATAAAGCTCTGGCCGAATTAAAAAAGAACGGCGAATACGACAAAATTTATAAAACTTGGTTCGGTGAACAAGTTAAATAATTAAGTTGGGCACAGAAACGGAGTACATCGCAGCGTGTTGCCAGGATGTGCTCCGCTTTTTATTGCTGGCGTTAGCTCACTTATATTTTGAAAGTTGGTGTCCGCGTGGATTTGAATTTTGCTTTGATTAAGAACGCAATTCCACTGCTCCTTCAGGGTGCGGGGATAACGATACAGATTACGGCGCTGAGCGTTGGTCTCGGACTTTTGATCGGCATGCTGGTTGGCGTGGCCAGACTGTCCACCGTCAAACCTGTCAAGTACCTGTCGAACGTCTATGTGGACTTCATACGCGGCACGCCCCTGCTGGTGCAAATCTTTCTGGTATACTTCGCACTGCCGATATTGACAGGGTCGCGTATAGATCCTTTTGTTGCGGCAATTGCTGCCTGCTCAATCAACAGCGGAGCCTATATCGCCGAAATTTTCCGCGGCGGCATCCAGTCCATTGACAAAGGTCAGACGGAAGCAGGGCGCTCGCTTGGCTTGAGCTGGTTTCAGACAATGCGGCATATAATAATGCCGCAGGCTTTCAAGAGAATAATTCCGCCTCTCGGCAATGAGTTTATCGCAATGCTTAAAGATTCGAGCCTGGTATCGGTCATCGGCTTCGAGGAACTTACAAGGCGGGGGCAGCTTATTATTGCCCGTACTTACGCTTCTTTTGAAATATGGCTGGCGGTTGCCTTTATCTATCTTATCATGACCTTTACAATTTCACGCTTCGTCGCATACTTGGAGCGGAGGTATCAAGTCAAATGATTAAAATTGAAAATCTGCACAAAAGTTTCGGCGAGCTTGAGGTTTTGTGCGGCATAGACCTTGAGATAGCCGAGAGGGAAGTGGTGGTTATCATCGGGCCCTCGGGCTCCGGCAAGAGCACGCTGCTGCGCTGCATTAATTTCTTGGAGGAACCGTCTTCCGGCTCTATTACCGTTGACGGCATAGCTCTTAGCGGCGAAGCAAATATTAACGCCGTCCGGCGGGAAGTCGGCATGGTTTTTCAAAGATTCAATCTTTTCCCCCATATGACGGTAATGGAAAATCTCTTGTTGGCTCCGATGAAGGTACGCAAGCTGAGCAGGGAAGATGCGGAAAAAATTGCATTGAGCCTGTTGGTGAAGGTTGGAATGGAAAGCAAGGCCAACGCCTATCCCGAGCAATTATCGGGAGGACAGCAGCAAAGGGTTGCCATTGCCCGTGCCTTGGCGATGAAACCGAAGGCCCTGCTTTTTGATGAGCCGACATCGGCGCTTGATCCGGAAATGATTAAGGAAGTTCTTGACGTAATGAAGGCTCTCGCCGAAGAAGGAATGACGATGGTCGTTGTTACGCATGAAATGGGCTTTGCCCGGGAGGTCGGCGATCGCGTTATTTTCATTGATGGCGGGAAAATTGTTGAACAAGGTTCTCCGGAAATGATTTTCAACAACGCCAGAGAGGAAAGAACAAAGAGCTTTCTTTCAAAAATACTATAATTAAAAACAATGTTTCAATTGTGCCAAATTCCATCTCGATAAATCCTGTTTCTGTAAATTTATTGCTTTTCGAATTATGATTTGCAGGAATAACAAGACTCATGGCGAAACTATATTCTAAAGAATGAAGAAGATTTTTAATCTTTGTTTTTATATAAGGAGGTTTTGACTATGAGTGTTAACATTCGTGGCAAGAACATTGATGTAACCCCTGCATTGAAAGATTATGTTGAGAAAAAGGTTGTGAAGGTGACCAAACAGTTTAGGACGGTCGGTGACATTTCGGTCCTGATGAGAGTCGAAAAGGGCGACAGCATCAAAGGCGAGAGGGTCGGAGATAACGTTGTAGAGATTACCTTTCCTGCTGGAGGAGTAATTTTCAGAGCTCAGGAAACAACAAAGGACATGTACTCCTCAATCGACCTGGTAGTCGAGAAGATTGAACGCCAAATCCATAAATACAAAACCAAGCTGATGAGAAACCGCTACAGCAATTTCAAGGAGGAACAGCCAGTTTCCGTTGTCGCTTCTGAGGAACCGGAGTTCAGGATTGTCAGGAACAAGCGTTTTGTAATGAGGCCAATGGGGGTAGAGGAAGCGGTTATGCAGATGAACCTTCTGAATCACGACTTCTTCGTGTTTTTTGATGACGAGCTTGAGACCGTGAATGTTGTTTATCGACGTAAAGATGGCGACTATGGACTGTTGTCGCCGGAATTGAAATAAGTTCATCGAAATGTTACAAAAACCTAGGATGCTGATCCTAGGTTTTTTGACTTTTGGTACCGCTTCTGTTAAAATTTACTATTGAGCATGGACGGATTTAGAGCGAAAAATGAGGAGTGATTGCATTGCTCGAAGGACTGATTAAAAAAATTTTCGGAGATCCCAATGAAAAAGAATTAAAGAAACTGCAAGGTTACATTGACGCAATAAATGCTTTGGAAAAAGATACAGAAAAAATGAGCGACGCCAGCCTTACAGGCAAAACGGCCGAGTTCAGGGAAAGACTGGCAAAGGGCGAACCCCTGGAAGACCTCCTGCCGGAAGCCTTTGCCGTTGTGCGTGAGGCCTCAAGGCGTGTAACCGGGCTGCGGCATTTTGATGTGCAGCTTGCAGGCGGCTGCGTGCTCCATCGTGGGAAAATTGCCGAAATGCGTACGGGCGAAGGCAAGACGCTTGTGGCAACGCTGCCTGCGTATCTCAATGCTTTGACGGGTAAAGGCGTTCACGTCGTTACGGTCAATGAATACCTGGCAAAGCGAGACAGCACTGATATGGGACGTATTTACAACTTCCTCGGACTTTCTGTCGGCTTGATTGTGCATGGTCTTGATTTCCCGGAAAGAAAGGCTGCTTATGCCGCGGATATTACTTACGGCACAAACAACGAATTTGGCTTTGACTACTTGCGCGACAACATGGTTGTAGGCGTTGACCAAATGGTGCAGCGTCCTTTGAATTTCGCAATCGTCGACGAAGTTGACAGCATTTTGATTGACGAGGCGCGTACGCCTCTCATTATTTCGGGGCCGGGTGAAAAATCCACGGACCTTTACAAGGTTTTGGCCCGCGTTGTCGCACAAATGGCTGAAGGAGAAGACTACATTGTAGACGAAAAGATGAAAACCGCAGCGCCGACTGAGATTGGTATTGCCAAGGCGGAAAAAATGCTCGGCGTTTCCAATATGTATGCCGGCGAGGCAAGCATCGACTTCTCACATCAATTGATGCAGGCCTTAAAGGCAAAGTCTCTCATGCATCGTGACCGCGATTACGTAGTCAAAGACGGCGAGGTCATCATTGTTGACGAGTTTACCGGCAGGCTGATGTTCGGCAGACGCTTTTCCGAGGGTCTGCACCAGGCCATAGAGGCCAAGGAAGGTGTCAAAGTTGAGCGTGAAAGTCAGACACTGGCGACGATAACCTTCCAGAACTATTTCCGTATGTACAAGAAGCTGTCAGG
>LSQX01384137.1_pt1 | contig 24468 bp, 24 predicted proteins | sample 654561 | NCBI WGS metagenome assembly LSQX01 (sample SAMN04489861, study PRJNA283612) | anaerobic digester metagenome | isolation source: 4 biogas reactors fed with cattle manure at either 37C or 55C with and... | place: Denmark: Kongens Lyngby | collected 2014
GCATTCAAGAGGCCAGGGGTTCGATTCCCCTCACCTCCATAGAGGGTCGCTTAATGGCGACCCTCTCTCTATTTATCCCTATTAACCAGATAGATTCCCACCGCCACAATGGGCAATGAGAGGTAGTATTGGACCCTAAAGATATCCTCTTTGAGTATTATTCCCGAGAGGAGGGTGCCAAAGAAGGGGATAAGAAAATAGAAGATTGTTATCGAACTGGCGCGGTTGTGTTTTAAAAGGCTTGTCCAGATTGAGAAGGCGACAGCCGAAACAAGGGCTAAGTAGAGGAGGATCAAGTACCCCTTAACATTCCCCTTAGGGATAGAGAACCCAAAGAGGAAAGAGAGCAAGAGGAGGACCACCCCTCCGAAGGTGAGTTGCACCCCGCTGATAAATACCGGGTTCACCTTTTGACTTAGCTTCTTACTGTAGAGGGCACCCACTCCCGTTAAGAGGGCGGTAATCACCAAGAGCCCCTCCCCCCTAAAACTGAACGAGAACTCGAAGTTGGCCTCTAAATTGACCAAGATGATGGCCAAAAAGCCAATTATAATCCCCACCCCCTTCCTCCAATTAAGGCGGTCTGTGGGATAGAGGAGGTGGGCTAAAAGGGCGCTGAAGAAGACACTCACCGAGTTCAAGATGGCACTCTTGGCTCCGGTAGTGTAGGAGACCCCCACATAGAAGAGGAAGTAGTGGATTGTGGTTTGGACCAACCCCAAGAGGAGGAGGTGCATCCAGAGAGAGCCCCTCCTCTCCCCCTTGCCCCCTTTGATGGCGTGGTAGATGAGGACTATTAGTCCGGCTATGGCAAACCGTGCTCCGGCAAAGGCAATCTTGCCCCCTGTGTCGTGGGGCCCCACATTGAACACCTCGTAGCCCAATTTAATAAAGGGGTAGGCACTCCCCCACAAAAGGGTGGCCAGAACAGCTAAGAGGGTTGCTACAACCCGGTTGCTAAGTTTTGATTGCTCCATCGCACTCCTCCAATTAGTCGATAATACCCCCCACCCCGCACAGGGGTCAATTGGGACCAATTTTTAAGATAGTCTATTCACTTAAGTTGAGGGAGTCGCTATTATGGGGGTAGCTACAGAGAGGAGAAGCATTGATGAACCCACTGGCAACAGAGCTTAATGAGATTTTAAAAGGGAGTGTCGTCTATGAGATGCTCAGTGATTTTGGACAAAGAATCTACTTCCCCAAGGGGATAATCAGTCAATCGGCAGAGGCTAAACAGAGAGCCCACACCTATAACGCCACTATCGGGATTGCGACCGGTAAAGGGAAAGCCCTCTTTATCCCCTCGATAAGGGCCAACTTTGCCATCGACATCGACAGCGAAGACCTCTTCCCCTACTCTCCCACTGCCGGCGAGCCGGCTTTGAGAAAGGAGTGGCTCAGTTCCATGGTTGCCAAGAACCCCTCGATGAAGGATAAGCTGACGAGCTTACCGGTAGTAACTGCCGGCCTAACCCACTCTCTCAGCATTGTCGCCTCCCTCTTCCTCGATAAAGGGCAATCGATTATTGTCCCCGATATGTATTGGGGCAACTACAACCTGATCTTTGGTGAGCAGCGTGAGGCAAAACTGGTCAACTTCCCCCTCTTCAAGGGGGAGGGATTAAACTTGGAGGGACTCTCAGAGACAATCGATAAGATTGATGGGGAGATTGTTTCTCTTGTCCTCAACTTCCCCAATAACCCCACCGGTTACACCCCCACTAAAGGTGAAGCCGACAGCTTGGTGAAACTCTTGGTAGCCAAAGCTGAGGCAGGGCGCAAGCTCCTTGTCTTTACCGACGATGCCTACTTCGGTCTCTTCTTTGAGGAGGATGCCTGTCGAGAATCGCTATTCTCACTCCTGATGGATGCCCACCCCAATATCTTAACGGTTAAAGGGGATGCCGCCACTAAAGAGGAGATGGTCTGGGGCTTCAGAGTCGGCTTTATAACATTCAACTCCCAAGGGATGAGTGAGGAGCAATATGCAGCCCTTGTGCAAAAGGTGATGGGGGCCATCCGGGGCAATGTCTCTTCATGTTCCAAGGCCACTCAAAGTATCTTGCTCCGCTCCCTCAAGAGTGGAAGCTACCAAGCGGAGAAAGAGGAGGGGATTGCTCTCATAGGGGAGCGCTACCGCTTCCTCAAGGAGTCCCTCACCCGCTACGCTGATGATAACAACTTAACCCCCCTTCCCTTCAACTCAGGCTACTTCATGGCTTTTGAGTGTCGCGGTGATGCTGAGGCGTTGAGGATCCACCTCCTCGATAACTACGGAGTGGGGACTATCGCAATCAGAGGGAAATACCTGCGCCTGGCTTTCTCAAGTGTCGATCTCGACCAGATTGAGGATCTCTTGGCCATCGTCTATAAGGGAGCCGGTGAGGTCTTCAACTAAGGCTGATTCATCTTGTAGTAGTCGTCGATAAACCTATTTAAGGTAGCTGCCAACTTCTCGACAGTCTCTTCTGTCGAGAGGTTCTGCTCCAACATCTCCCTGATCCCATTTTGAATCTCGTAGTAGGCTTGGTAGCTGTTGGGCCACCAGACACTCTGCACCTCTGGATTACTGCCCAACAACTGGTTAATCGCCACCTCAAAGAGGGGGTTTTGGGCGATATGGTCTTTGAACTCCTCCATCTCATAGGTGAGGTGGTTGGTGGGGAAGTAGCCGGTCTTCTCGTGCCAGTAGAGTTGCGCCTCTTTACCCATCAAAAATTTGAGGAACTCCCAACTCTCCCTCTTCTCGGAATCTTTGCCGTTGTCGAGGAGGAAGATTGCCCCGCCCCCTACGTTAACTCCACCGGTAGCTGCATCATTGACCCTTGGGAGGAATCCCACCCCCAACTCAAAACGTCCCCCAATCGCTTCAAGGACAGTAGAGAGGGAGCTGGTGGAGGCGGCCATCATTGCTGTGCGCCCTGCCACAAATTGTTGAGTCACATCACTTGTTAAGTTGGCGACGCCACCACTGGCGTAGACTTTACGCCACCCATCGAGGAAAGTGGCCAGTGTCCCGTCGCGGTCAAAGACCACTCTGGTGACATCACCGTCGTGTCCATTAGCTTGGTCGGTCAAATAGGAGAGCCCATTTTGTTGTCCAATCCATGAGACCAACTCATAGGTGGTGGGGACTCCGGCAAAGCCGTAGCGCTCTACCCCTTTACCGTCGCCCCTCAGTTTTAACAACTTGGCACTGTACTGGGCCAACTCGTCAAGGTCTTGCGGTCCCCTTTTGGGATCCAAAGAGGCCTCTCTAAAGGCATCTTTGTTGTAGTAGAGGAGAATAGTTGAGGCGTTGAAGGGCATTCCCAAAAGGGTCCCTTTGTAGGTGACTGACAAGAGGGGTCCATTCAAGAAGTGGTCAAGAGAGAAAGAGGGGTCACGCGCAGCCATCTGGTCGATGGTGACCAGGAGGGGGGAGTTGCGGACATCGACAATCCCCGTTGAGTCGAGCTGCACCACATCGGGGAGCTCTCCTTGGCGATTGGCTTGGAGTGTCGCCCTCAACTTGGTTGAAACATCACTCGCCTTCCCTTGGTAGATGGGGCGGACAACTATCCCCTTCTCTTTACCTATTGTCCCATTGAACTGGTCGACGAGGTAGTTCATCGCCTCTCCCTGCAAGCCACTGCTGTAGTGCCAGAAGATCACCTCGTTGTCCCTATCTTTATCTTCACCGCGTCCCAAAGCAAAAAGAGAGAGGGTGGCGGCGAAGAGGAAAACTAATAACAGAAATATAAATTTTTGGTGCTTAGTGCCCATTGCGTCCCCCTAATAATGTTATAACAAAACTTAACCAACCATGCTCCCACTGGCAATACCCTCCACTATGTATTTCCTCAAAAAGAGGAAAAGAATTAGAGAGGGGATTAAAACTAGGCTGATAGCGGCGAAGATGGGGCCGTAGTCGAGGTTTTCGGTATAGCCCAACATTGTGATTCCCACTTGGACGGTGCGCATCTTGGGGTTGTTGGTCACCAAGAGGGGCCAGAGGTAGGTGTTCCAGATGGTGACAAAGGAGTGGAGGGAGAGGGTGAGGACAATGGGGCGGGTCATTGGTAAGACAATCTTGGTTAGAAAGTCGAAATCTGAGGCTCCATCAATCATCGCCACCTCTTTAAAGGTGTGAGGCAACGTTTTAAAAGCCTGGCGGAGCATAAACATCTGGACGGGGGCCAAGAGGTAGGTTGCCATTATACCGAGGTAGGTGTCGAGGAGCCCCAAACGGGAGACCATGAGATAGTTCTCGATTATAAGGGCATCGGTGGGGAGCATCATCGTCCCCAAGACAAAGAAGAAGAGGAAGTTACGTCCCTTGAACTTGAAATAGGCGGTGGAGAAGGCGGCTAAAATAGCTACCGCCATCCTGATAACCGACCCCACTGTACTTATAAAGAGGGAGTTGAACATGAAGCGGGCTAAGTGGGACTCCCTTAAGGCTCTGGCATAGTTGTGGAGGCTAAAGGAGGTGGGAAAGAGATGGGGCGGCGAAGCAGAGAACTGGTGCACCTCAAAGAAAGAGGCAGCTATGGTGTAGTAGATGGGGAAGATCAAGACCAACCCCAACAGGGTCGCTAAAACAGCCTTAACAACTTCATCTCTTCTCATTGGTAAAAGACCCCCTTCTTCTCGAGGCGGAAAGCAAGGAGAACTAAGATGAAGGTGAGGAGGAAGACCATCACACTGATGGTCGACCCTTTGGCATAGTTGCCGCCGGCAAAGCCCTCAATGTACATCTGGTAGACAAGGGTCTGCGTTGAGCGGTAGGGCCCCCCTTCGGTCATCACCAAGACGGGACCACTGAGGAGCATACTGTCACGCAGGCGGGTGGTAATGATAAACATAATCGTGGGGGAGATCAGGGGGAGTTGCAAACGGAAGAACTTAGCCACCTTGGAGGCCCCCTCCAATTCGGCGGCTTCGGTTAAATCGCGAGGAATGCTCCTCAGCGCCCCCAATAAGAGGAGGAAATCGAGCGAGACGGCCATCCACACCCCCAAGAAGACGATGGTGAACATCGCCCAAGTGGGGCTGTTGAACCAATCTATAGAGAGTTTTAAAAGGTAGTTAACCACCCCGATAGTTGGATTAAAGAGGGCTTTAAAGGCGAGGGCTGCTGAACTCATTGCCACCGCCATGGGGAGCATTATTAGAGCCTCATTGAACCCATTGAGGCGCCTCTTCTTATAGATCAAGAGGGCTAAGGCGAGAGATAAGAGGAGATCCAACGGGATAAAGAGGAGGGCAAATTTGAAAGTGTTGAAAAAGCTCTTTTGGAAGTTTTGATCTTTAAAGAGGGTTTTAAAGTTATCCAATCCCACAAAAGAGGTTATCTTCCCTCCGTAACTCACCACAGAGAGACTATTGAAGAGGGTCTTAATAAATGGGTAGTAACTAAAGAGGACGGCCAAGATGATGGCGGGCAGGAAGTAGATATAAGGGGCTAAGGTGCCACTTCTTCTTTTCATAAAGCGATGATAGTCAACTCCATTTGTTTTGACAAGGGAGGTACTTCTCGCTTACTATTCTCTTTCGCTTTTAAAAATAAAAGAGTATACTCTATTTTGTTAAAGAGGATTATAAATGACGTGGAATATCGCTCCCGAAATAGTCTCTTTGGGTCTAATCTTGGTAATCCTGCAAAACGCCTCTATGAGCAAATGGCGTGCCAGTCGGCGGGAGAAATTCTTCATCTTTGCCCTCTATTACACAATCTTCGCCATTGTCCTTAACCTCCTCTCAGTTATCCCCTCTGACCACATGACCCCTTACGGGAGTTTCTACGACAGGTTCTTCAACACCGCCTACTTTATCTTCTACACTCCCCTCTCCCTTATTTTCAACCTCTACATCGTCTTCTATATCGCCGAAAGGGCTCCCAAGGAGAGTGAGGTAAAGATAAGGAGAACTGCTATTGCCCTCTTGGCCTCGATTGCAGTCTACCAGATCTTCCCCATTACTAACTTCAAGACCCAGTGGCTCTTCTACTTCGACGCCCAGGGGAACTATGTGAGGGGTCTTCTCAACCACCTCCCCTTTCTCCTCGTCATCTTCAATATCCTTTTGGGGCTCTCCCTCGTTATCTCTCAGCGCCACTACATCGACCCCTATTTCTTCAAAGTTATCNNTTTGGCTCCCCATCATCACAATCGCAATTATTGTGATCCAATCAATTTTTACCCAAGTGATTTTAACGGGAGCCACCATGACGCTGGCCCTGACAGCTATCTATTTAAATTTCCAAACCTCGAAAATATCGATTGACAACCTGACCCAATTCCCCAACCGTGACACCTTTCTGGCAACATTGGTCCAGCAGGTCAACTCTAAACAGAAGACTACCGTTATGGTGGTGAGCCTCAACAACTTTAAAGTGGTTAACGACACCTTTGGCCAAGCCATGGGGGACCGCTTCCTGAAAGAAGTTGCTAACACCCTAGCTGAGATTGTCCCTCAGGGAGAGGTATTCCGCTATGGAGGGGATGAGTTTGCCATCATGACAACCAAAGGGAGAGAGCTCTCGATGGTCAGCGATGTGATTAACCGCTTTAAGACCCACTGGAATATTAATGGGGTGACCAGCCGCTTAGGAGCCTCCTACGCAATCTTGCAACTCCCTATTAAGAATGGGGCCCCGGTTGATGCCACCAGCCTCCTCGAATTTGCCCTGCTACGGGCCAAGGAGCAAGGCAGTGGTCAGGCAGTCTACTGTGATGCCCTAATCTTGGAAGATATTAGACGCAGGACCATCATCGCCGACCAACTTCTTCAATCACAAGGGGAGCTCTTCTCCCTCCACTTTCAACCAATCTACTCCCTCGCCACTGGCGAGATCCTCTTTGCCGAGGCCCTCTTGAGGATGGAGTGTGATAAATTTGGTTCAATTTCTCCCGGTGAATTTATCCCTCTGGCTGAAGAGTTGGGTATTATTGGAGATTTGAGTCGTTGGGTCTTTGAGGAGGCGTGCCGCCTCTTGAATAGTCACCCCGAGCTCCCCACCATTAGCCTCAACTTCTCAGGGTTCCACTTCATCGATCCCTCCATGGCCAGCTTTATAAAAGAGACCCTCATCTACTACAAAATTGACCCCGCTAAGATCAATATTGAGCTCACTGAGAGTGCCTTTTTCACCTCTTTTATGGAGGATGCTCTAGCCTTTATGGAGGAGTTGATAGCCTTGGGGGTAAAATTCCACCTCGATGATTTTGGAACGGGCTACTCGAGCCTCTCGAGGATGGTAAGCCTCCCCTTCACCTGCGTTAAAATTGACAGCTCTCTACTACGCCACACCAGTGAGGAGCAAGAGGAGGAGGACTTTACCTTTATCTCCAGTATTGTCTCGATTGTTAAACAGTTGGGCTTCTGTCCGGTGGTTGAGGGAATTGAGAGTGAAAAGGAGCTTCAGTTCCTTAGAGAGATTGAGTGTGATTACGGGCAAGGCTTCCTCCTCCAAAAGCCCCTAACCGAAGAGCAATTTTTAGAAAAATTCTTGACTTAAGGGGGGGAGGAAAAGTATTTTAACTTAATCTATTGGGGGTATAGCTCAGTTGGCTAGAGCGATTGGTTCGCAATCAATAGGTCAGGGGTTCGACTCCCCTTACCTCCATAACACTCCTTGGCCCCACTAAGGGCTAACTTATAACTCACATAGAGCCCCACTAAAGCGACAACAAGGACGACGAGAGCTGTTATTGTTACACTTGCCTTTAACCAGTAGGAGAAAACAAAGGCGACACCAGCATAGATGAGGAGAACCCCAAAAGTGAGCCCCATCCCAATCAGCCCATTCATATTCTGCTTCACCGCTTGTTGGGGGTTTTCCCAAGCTGAGCGCGGTCGTCTAAAGTCGACCGACAACCCTATAAAAGAGTCGGTGGCTATGGAGACTAGGGAGAGGGGAATCATCCAGATGAGGTGGAGAGGGTTAATCTTAAACAAGAACACAGAGGCTACAGTGTAGATAACGTTGGCTGAGAAGAAGTAGAGGAGGTGGACCCCCACCTTTGCTTGCAGGTGGCGCTCAGTCTCGATAGGGAGGCTGCGCATCAGCTCAATTTGGCGCCCCTCGCGTGAGACACTGGTGGAGCTCATCAAGTTAAATCCCCCCACTAAGAGGAGAATCCCACTGAGTATTAAGGGGAGTTGCTTAAATCCTCCCAGAGAGCCAAACAGAGAGGAGACCTCTTTAAGAGTCCCCGTTAAGAAATAGACAAAGATGAGGACAAAGGGGATTAGCACCTCTCCGTAGAACTCCATGATAAAAGCTGAATTGGAGTGGATAACGGTCAACTCTTTCTTAAAGAGGGGGAATCCCCGTTTAGCACTCCCCTTCTTCCGCTTAGGGGCAACGCCTTCCCCCTCCAATCCCTTCTGAGCCACTGCCATAAAGGTGCGGTTTCCAAAGTAGAGGGAGAGGGCAATAATAACCAGTGACCCTAAAAAGGAGCCAAGGAATGGTAAGAATCCACCCTTAAATGCTGAGCGACGCACCCACTCAAAGGGGAAGAGCCACTTAGCCATCTTTCCCATTAAGAGGGAGAAGGAGGTGGAGAGGGCTTCGAGCGAACTCATATCGACCTTCCCTGTAGTAAAACGGTTGGCAATTCCCTGAACCCCCAAGAGGACAATGAGGAGGAAGAAGGTTGCAAAAACCTCGCCCCTCATTCTCCGTCTGGTCTTCTTTGTTGAAAAGAAGATCAGTTGTGAAATAGTGGCCGAGAGAAAAATTGGGATAAAAGAACCCACCACTCCCAATAGGAGGAGGGCCAACGAGAAGCCGTTAAAGTAGTAGAAGACCCCTAATCCCGGCAGGTAGAAGAGGAGGTAGAGATAGATATTTTGTTTATAGTGACGCAAAATCCGCGAGGCATAGAGCTCCAAAGGGTCAATCGGGAGGGGTAGTAAGAAGAGGAGCTCCTTCCCCCTAAACATAACCGATGAGGCTGTTGTAAGGCTGAAGATGAAAGTTATAAAAAAGGCGATAAAAGAGGCAAAGAAGATCGAAGTCCCCTTAAAATTGCTCAGTTGCCCCATCATCTCCAACTGAAGGTAGTTAACAACCAACATTAAGATAAAAGAGGAGGCAATTAAAAGGATTAAAATGGCTACTAAAATAGCCTTCAAGACCCTGTTAAGCTTGAGGCGTGGAAAGGAGAATTGGCGCCAGATGCTCCCCCCTATCCTTGAGAGGAAGAGGGTTTGCTTAATCTTCATTAGTTAACTCCAAGAAGAGTTGCTCCAGGGTCTCATCTTGGCGGTTACGAAGCTCGGCAAAGCTCCCACTCGCCAAGAGTTTTCCCCGATTAATTATCCCCACCTTGTCACAGATCCCCTGAGCCACCTCCATCACGTGGGTGGAGAAGAAGACTGTCCCTCCGTTGTCACAAAAGTCGCGTAGCGCCTCTTTCAAGTTGAAAGCTGCTTTGGGATCGAGTCCCACCATCGGCTCATCGAGGATGAGGACCTTAGGGTTATGACTAAAAGCACTCACAATCCCCAGTTTCTGCTTCATACCCCTGGAATAAGAGGAGATGGGGTCATCTAAAGCCCCACTCAACTCAAAGAGGGAGGCCCACTTACTACTCTCTTCGGTCGAAGTACCAAAGATGTCACAGATGAAGTTGATATGTTCTTGACCGCTCATCTTCTCGTAGAAGTTGGGCTCATCGGGGACATATCCAATAATCTGCTTCGCTTGGAGACTTTGGGAGAAAGTATCAATCCCATCAATTAGAATTGTCCCCCCATCTTGGACAATCTTCCCCACCATTATATTGATGGTGGTGCTTTTGCCTGCCCCGTTGGGACCTAAGAAACCGTAGATTTCACCCCCCTTAACGTCGAGGGAGAGATTGGAGACTGCGGGTCTCTTGTCGGGACTGTAACTCTTGGTAAGGTTCTCTATTTTTATCATAAGCCTAAAATCAATGTAACAGTTCCAAAGTAGATAAACAACCCTGTAATATCGACAATCGTCGTTAAAGCCGGCGAAGCAACAAGGGCCGGATCAAGTTTTAAAGCAGCGGCCCCCAGCGGTAAAAGGGCTCCTAAAATCGTAGCCGACAAAACTTGCAATGCGAGGGCAATGGCAATTGAGAAGCCCACTTTCATCAACGACATCGCTTCGGGAACCGCCCCGGGAGAGGTGGCAAATACCACCCGAACAAAGGCCAGACCACCCAAAACGAGGGAGAGGAGGAGAGCTATCTGCAACTCTTTCCAAACCACCTTGAAGGCGTGTTTGGGGGAGATCTCCTTCAGGGCCAGCGAGCGGACAATAACGGTAGCCGACTGACTCCCCGTATTACCTCCGGTGTCAATTAACATCGGCATGTAGAAGGCCAAAATCATGAGGCTCATCAAAGTCGACTCGTAGCGTTGTAAGATACCGCCTGAGATAAGCCCCAAGACAGCTAAAATAACCAACCACCCAATCCTCTTCTTAAAGTGGCTCCAAATTGAGGTCTTCAAGTAGGTGGTGTCGTCAGGTTTACCAACGATCGCCATGAAGCGCTCCATATCAGCGGTGCGCTCCTCCTCAATGACGTCGAGGGCGTCGTCGTGGGTAATACTCCCCAAGAGGAGTCCATCTTCATCGACAACCGGCAGAGCTACCAGGTCGTAACGGGCCATCATGTAGACCGCCTCTTCTTGGTCGGTATCGACCGAGATTGAGACTACAGGGGTGCGCATAACCTCCTCGAGTTTCTTCTCGGGGCTCGTTAAGATTAGGTCAGTAATGGGGAGGGTCCCCACCAGACGGCGCTGCCCATCAATTACGTAGAGACGGTAGACCGCCTCTTTGTCGGTCCGCTCTAGTCTGATTCTCTCGAGAACCTGCTTAATTGAGAGGTGTTGCGGATAGGCAATGTAGTCGGTGTTCATGACCGAACCGGCTGACCCCTCGGGGTAGGAGGCGAGTTTAACTAGGTCTTCACGCTCCTTCTTGGCCAATTCGGGCAAGACTGCATCGTATTGCTCTTTGCTTAATACGTTGAAGAAGTCGGCCTGGTCGTCGGGAGAGAGGCTCCTTAAGAGGGCCACCAGCTCTTTAGTTCCCAACAACTGGGCAATTTCGGCCTGTTCACTGAAACTGAACTCAATGAAGATATCGGCAATGCGTTGCCTGGGGAACTTAAAGAGGATCGAGATAATTGTCTCTTCGCTGAAGTTGGACAATATTTCGGCTATTTCGGTGTGGTGCAAAGGCTCGAGGATGGCGAAAACTTCGTCTTCGCGCCCCTCTCTCAAAAGCTGTGTGATAATTGAGATATTGTATTCTTTTTGCATAAGACAGTCCTTCTAGCATGCCCCAGGAGCTGTCCACGCAATCTAGACCACTCTATTGCAAAGGATAATTCCTGAACCGTGCTATTTTTGAGATTAACAATCTACTCGGAGGATAACTAGGATCTTCCATAACACCTTCCTTTCAGAGTTTCGTTAACTTAACACTACATCAATTTAGTCAAAGGGTACAGACTTTTAAGTAAATTTTTCCCCTTTAATAACTATTAAGCATAAAAGGTGGCAAAGAGGAGGATTAAGACAATTGAGACAACTGTATCGAGAGAGAGGGTATTGTCGACATAGTCGAGATTCTTCTTGTCTGACTGGTCCATAAAGATTGAAATTACGAAGGGGGGCGGAGTGAGAAGCATCACGGTAGCTGCTGCACGATACATTGGATCCATCTTCAGTAAGCGGGTAATGACCAGCGCATTGAGGAGGAGCAGGAAGATGATTGAGGCCGCTTTACGCACCAAAATAGTCTTCAACGTATCTCTCAAACTCCCCCGCTCAAAATAGATCCCATAGCCAATGGTGATAGCTATGAGGGGGACGGTGAGCGAACTCACCATAACCAGTAACTCTTCAACGAGGGTGAAGAAGGGGTTAGGTGAAAAGCTCCCCTTCAAAAAGCTGGCGACCAAGCCGGCAACAATCGCTATGATAACCGGACTGGTGACAAACTCTTTAAGGAGGGCTAAGGGGTGACTGGCTCCACCCCGCTCTTTAATGAGGAGGGTCATCAAGACAAAGAAGACGAAGAGGACCTGCCCCATATCAACCAGGGCGATTTTCCCTAGATGTTCGGTCCCATAGAGCCCCAAGAAAAGGGCATAACCGAGCATCCCCATCTCAAAGCCCCCCATCATAAGGGAGAAGTAGGGGCTATCAACTTTTAAGAGTTTCCCAAAGATGCGCCCAATAATGACCATAAGGCCACAGATTAAAAAGACAACAGCTACCAAAATCAGGTATTTAGCCTCAATCTCAATTGAGAAGAAGGCCTGAAAGAGGAGCGCCGGAAGGGCTATATTAGAGACAAGCTTCTTCATCTCCGCCACTGATGAAGGAGAGAAGAAGCTTATATTGCGTAAAAGTGCTCCCAGGGCAAACAGGAGAATGACCGGTAATACCGGCAACAACGTTGCTAGCATTGCCCTAGAATGTGTTAGTTATGTAGTACTCTAGTTGACCAATCTGGAAATCTCGATCAGCAAGGACCGCTTTAACCACGTCTCCGATAGAGACGATTCCCACTATGGCGTCGTTATCGACAACCGGTAGGTGACGGAAGCGTCCGGTAGTCATTAGTTGGAGACACTCGTCGAGACTCTGGTGGGGTTTCACGTAGGTGACCCCTTTGGTCATCACTGTAGAAACAGGGACCGAGGTGGAGAATTCAATCCTCCCCGCGAGATGTTTGATTATATCACGCTCACTCAAAATACCCTTGATGTTACTCTTCTCGTCTAAGACTAAAAGAGCACCAATGCGGTGCTGGGTTAATTTCAAGATTGCTTGGGCTAAGGTATCGTCGGGATAAATAGAAATTACTTCACTCCCCTTCTGGTCTAGTATTGTTCTGACTGTGGACATTATCACACCCCCTCAATATATCACTTAGATTACGCCTTGATGTTACCCCGAGGAGAGCAAATGCGCAAGTATTATCAATTTCAAATATATTAGCAGTTTTATCCCCAGTAATTTTTGTTGTTATATCATCTGTGTCGTCTTATACTTACTACGCGAAACGGAGCAGGAGGAATAAAATGAAAAGGAAAATAGTGCTAATTTTATTAATTTTAGCCATTCTGGTACCCGCCACTTTAGTGGCAGCCAGCAAGGGGAGCATCGGTTTTTATTAACTATGCCCAACTCGAATCGTATAAAGAGGGAGACACGGCAGCCTATGTCCCCGGATTACGACTTGAATTCTTCTTTAACAACTACTTAGGTATTTCGGGTGATGCCATGCTTTTGGGTTCTTGGCCTGACATGGATATGTACTTAATGATGTATGTCCTTAATGGAGTACTCAGAGCCCCCTTTGGAATGATTGAGCCCTACGTCGCCCTTGGCCCCGCCTATCTGGGATTAATCTATGATGGAGATGCCGATGTAGACGATTCGTTTGGCTTCAACGTTCGTGCCGGACTCGATGTTAATGTTCTCAAGTGGTTGAGCGTAGGCGCTGAGTTCAACTTCTTTGTCGACAACCTTAAAGTTTTCTTTGAAAATATTGGGGACTACTTTAGCGATAAGGGTCTGCAATCGAGCCTCATCGGTATTTCAGCTAAAATTAAATTCTAACAATAGGGTCATCTAGGTGGCCCTACCCCTCTCTTTGTGTTACTCTCCTCACATGGAAAACTGTGCCCTTATTTTCACCGGGGGCGAGTCCCCCTCTACCCTTGAACACATCTCTTTACCCCCTTGCCCCTTTGTGTGTGCTGCCGATAGTGGCCTCGAGCAAGCCCTCAAACTGGGCTTCTCTGTCGATGTAGCCATAGGGGACTTTGACTCTATCAAAGACCCCTCTCTCCTTAATGAGATTACCCTTAAGCGTCTCCCCCGCGATAAAGATATAACCGACACAGAGGCTGCCCTTCAGTTAATAAGAGAAAACAACTACGATCATTATGTTCTTATTGGAGGGGGTGGGCGTCGTTTTGACCACTCACTCCACCTCTACTCCCTTTTTGAGAAGTATGGTCCACCAAAGCTGTGGTTAACTGCCCGTGAACAGATCTATTTAGTAAAGAAGAGCTTTAGCAAGAGCTTTCCTCACAACACCACCCTCTCAATCGTCCCCTCTTTCAGCAGTGGACAATCGAAGGTAACCTCCCAAGGGTTGGTTTGGCCCCTAAGGGATTACCCAATCTCGATGGAGAGTCAAAGTATCTCCAACCGGAACAGTGAGAGTAAAGTCTCCTTAAGAGTTGAGGGAGAGGCGGTTTTCATAATTGAGAGGAGGCCTGCACTCCATTAAAAATCTATCTCAAATGATGGCCTAAGATCGTTGTAGTGTTGGGGCTTAAGATATCCATCATGCTGTAATCTGCCAACAAGAATGCTTGGGGCAATCCCCAATTTTTTAGAATAAGATAATATTTCAGACCTAGCTGTATATTCATGTTTCTCAATAAAAGTCTCATAATCCTTTTTTGCGATTAAATAGTTCTTCGCTTCTTCATCTGCCTCATTTTCTTCGCTATAGCTGATATGAAATTCTCTACCTTGGTGTTGCAGGATGTGAGCTAATTCATGAAAAAAAGTTAACCAAAAGATATCCGCCTTTCTCCCTTTATTGCTTAATGCAAGGATGGTTTTGTCGCTTCTCCGCATTGTTGCTCCACAAACAGAGGTGTTTGGCAAATATTTTACTACTACTAGAGCTACACCACATTCTGCGCATAATTTAACCAATTTAGGATAAAAGTCCTGAGGCTCTTCCAACGTTAATTTTCTAAAAACAGGGATAAGACTTTTAAGCTCTCTTTTATCAAAAGGCTTTACATCAATACGTAAGCCCTCAATTTCTGCCTTTCTAAGCCAAGAATATATCCCATAATCCGATATATTCTTTAGTGCTTTATGTTTTCTAAAAGCTACATCATACGAAGATTTTACAGCACTTAAACTAGTAACACCAAAAAAATTTCTGCAGTGACGGACTCGCTCCTTACGGTCTCGAGTCTCTTCTATCCACCCATTTTCGCTCATTATTTTATAGGGAATTTCTTTTAAAATTTCTAAGTCCTCACCAAATTCTTCTTGTGCTTTGAGTCTAGCTTGAGTTAATTGATAATTCGACTCTAAGTTCATCCAAAACTGAGCACTCGCTCCTAAAACCGTCTCTAGCTTCAAAGCAGTCTCGTAGGTAATAGGGGCATTGCCTTGCATAATATTACTGAGATGTTTCTGCGTAATATTTAATCTTGTTGCTAATTCTGTCTGTTTCATCCCTAAGAAACGCATATTCTCTCTAATAGTCTCCCCTGGTGCTATAGCAACAGAAGGGACAAAGATTTTATTATCTTCTTTGCTTCCCATGATAATCCTCCACCTCCTCAATCCTTACTGCAGTAATTTTGCTTAACTTATTTAGATCTTCTTTCTCTATTCCGCTAGGTGTAAAAACCAGTCTAAATGGGTGGACTAAAACAACTGCAAATTCGTTAGCCCTGTCTCCTTTTAATCTATGTAATCTTGTTGCCGGTAAGTTTTTAATATCTAACAGGCTAGTTGCTGCCATAAACACCCCAATTCTTGTGGTCAGTTTATTTCCTATTAGCGACCCAAAATCTTTCTGAGCAATTTCAGGATTCTCACACTGCCTTTTTAGCTTCTTTGTCTTGAACTCAACTTCCATTATACTTTTCAACTTTCTTATGTCAATATTAATTAACCTATTAGGTTAATTTTTTATGAATACTCGCTTAAAGTATAAGGCGTAAATATGATTATGTCATGTAAAATCTTCGTTAAAATATCGTAACATTGAAGATGGCTATAGTTACACTCACGGATTACCCTTTTAATTAGACCTATCAAAAGTCATGAAAAGCTCACAATCTGCAATAATTTACCTTTAGAAATATCTTGATGACATCACAGGCTAAATATTATACAATGTTATTACTATTACTTGTGAGTTATAAGGGATTGAAATGAGTGAAAATTACAAAAAAATAGGTGAAACTGCCCTAATGCATGGCCCTCTAGAGGCTCTTTTTTGTTGTATTGGGGACCCGGTTGTTGGTAACCCCACCCAGATTATGATTGAAGATGCTTTCGAAGAACTGGGCTTTGCAGGGAGATATTTGACTTGTACTGTCACCTCAGGCAACGTAAAAGAGGCCATTGAGGGGATGAAAGCTTTAGGTTTTGCAGGAGGCAGTGTTACAGCCCCCCATAAAGTAGAGGTGATCCAATACCTCGATGGTCTAACCGAATCGGCCCGCATTAGTGGTGCAGTCAACTGTATTATTCGTGACGGTGATAAACTAATCGGAGATAACACCGACGGTAAAGGGTTCCACACTTCAATCGATTTAATCAAATCGGTTGAGGGGATGGAGGTGTTGGTCTTGGGAGCCGGAGGCGCTTCTCGAGCCATTATCACTGAACTGGCCCTCCACAAAGCAGCCTCCATTACAATTGCCAACCGCACCCTCGCAAAGGCCCAAGAGATTGTCGACTCCCTCTCAAAAGAGGTTGAGACTAAGCTGAGTGCCGTTAAACTTGAGGAGCCATTCACCATTGACAAACGCTTTGACCTAGTGGTTCAAGGGACCAGTGTTGGTCTCTTTGCCCCCGATGAGGGGTTAGACCTAGTCTGGGAAGAGGGGGAGAGGATTGCTGCCGATGTGGTCTTCAACCCTGTGGAGACTAAATTCCTCAAAGCTGCTAAGAAGGCGGGAGCTCACTGTGTCGATGGGCTGGGAATGTTGGTCTACCAAGGGGCTATTGCCATTGAACATTGGACTCAACAAAAAGCCAACTTTGAAACAATGAAAAAAGCATTAGAGAGGGCTTTTTCTCTCTAGGAAGTAATTATGGGTAAACGAAAAAAAGATGAGGAAGAGAGAGTAACGCTTTCAAAAAAAATGCGTCGAATTCTTAAACTCTACAACAAACAAAGTGGAGGCTTAGAGAGTGTCGACCTAACTGAGGCCCAAATTGATGAGATTAACCGGCGTTCTCTCCCTAAGAACCGCATCTCCCGTATACTCTATAAAAAGCCCGCTCGTGGAATTACTACAGCCACCTTTATTATCCCGGTGGAAGAGGGGGTGGTCACCGGCTACTTATACCGCAGTGAAGACCCCAAAAAGCAACTCTCTAATCTGAGCCCCCTCATCGTCTTCTACCATGGTGGGGGGTGGATCTGGGGCAACATGGAGGTCTACGACCTTGTGTGTCGCCGTCTATGTGCTTTGACGGGGGCCCCAATCCTCTCCATTGATTACCGCCTGGCTCCACAACATAAATTCCCCATTCCGGTTGAAGATTGTTACAACGCCCTTGAATGGGCCGTCCATGGGGCCCGTTACTGGAAAGTTGACCAAGAGAGTATCTACGTGATGGGCGACAGTGCCGGCGGTAACTTAGCAGCCGCTGTGTGTCGCATGGCACGCGACCGTAAGGGTCCCGCTATCGCAGGGCAGATCTTAATCTACCCCAGCACCGATGGACGCCTTCGTACCCCTTCGGTTAATAAATTTAAAGAGAGTCCCACTTTAACGAGTCGCGAGATGCAGTTTTTTATCCAGAGCTACCAGAGGGAGCCCAAGGATATCTTGAATCCCAACTTCTCTCCCCTCTTGGCTAAAGACTTCTCGCGCCTCCCCCCCGCCCTTATCATCACAGCCGATAACGACCCCCTCTTAGATGATGGGAAGCTCTATGCCGAAGCCCTCATCTCGGGTGATACCCCCGCCAGATATTTGGAGTGCAAGAACACAGTTCATGGCTTCTTTGGTTTCCCCGACGCCGATGGGAGGGAAGAGAGCGATGTGGCAATTATGCAGTTCTTAAGCGGTCGCGCCCTTGAGAGTATTGAGCTGATGAAACTTAAAGATTATAGGCGCCTCTTAAGGCAAGAGAACAAAGTGGCTGCCAAAGCCAATAAAGGGCTAATCTCAGTCGAGGTCGAGTAGACGTCCTGAGCGACGCAAGGTGGGCATCTTCCCAATTAAGAGTCCCACCGATTCTCTGAAGAATCCGTGCCTCTTATCACCGGTAGCCGAGAAATAACAGTACCAACACTCCTCATCCGCTTTATAGCGCACATCTGCCCCGATTATATGGGCACTGGCCCACCCCTTCTCAGCAGGCACCAGGGCAGGCTTCCCTTTCTTACGTGTCCAATTAAGTCCATCTTTACTCGAGAGGAGGAGCATTCCCGAGACCTCTTTCTTGCGCTCCTCATCCCAATAGCGCCCATTTTGGAGAGCCACATAGAGACTCCCCTCCTTGTAGACGCTGAGGCGTCCAGGGGCCAGGGAGCGGTAGGGATCATTGGGGAGTGCCTCTAAAATGGGTCGGGCCGACTCAAGGACAAAGGGGTTGTCGAGCTTAGTGGAGAAGGCGTTACAGATATAACGGGGAGATGAGGGGTTACGCCCCACTTTTGAAGCTCCAAAGTAGAGGCGGTAGCCCCCCTCAACAGCTATCAGTTGGGGGTGACTTATAAAAGGCTTATTCATATAGTCGCTGGCGACCGGGACATCTTTAGCTTCGAGGAGAATGCGTGGTTCACTCCACAGAAAGAGGTCACTACTGGTACGCATCTCGATGTGGGAACCCACTACGTGGTTCTTGCGCATCCGTTTAGTGAGTTTTTCGGCAAAGGGGATGGGGCGACCGTGGCGCTCATAGACAATATGGAAGAGGCCCCGCTCTTTGAAGAGGAAGGGGAACTTCCCCCTCACCTGAACAAGCCCCACGGGATCCCACCTTATGCCACTATCGCTGGTATAGTGTTGGATTCCCAACCATGAGTGGGCAAAAAGGTGCCACTTCCCATCGGGAGACTCTTCGGGAAAGAGGAAGGTGGGCGACGAGAGGCGCGGCACATACCACACATCGGGGATTACCGGCTCATCGCTGAAAGGATACCATGAGACCTCTAAAATTTGCTCTAAAGGAGACTCACGCATCGCACCTAATCCTCATCCCTCTTCTTCTTGCCTCCAAAGAGGGGAGCGAGATACTTCTCCATCGCATATTTTTTATTGAGGCGTTGCACTATGAAGCCATAAATAAGGAAACTACCCCCGATAGAGAGGAGAGAAATAAGGCCCATTACAATGGGCATCGCCCCATCGCCTACCTTGAGGAGGCGTACGGCCACCACTAACAGGAGGAGGAAGAGGGCTATTGTCAAAACAATATTGAAAATTGTTGCTCCAATCATAAAGAGGACGGTATTAATCTTTTTGCCCATGCTCTACCCCCCTTTTTCGGTGAAAAAACAGGATATTAATAAATAACAAAATCCCGCACACCACTACCGAAGAGTCGGCAATATTGAAAGTTGGCCACCGTTCATACCCAAACAGCCCAAAAACTCTCACACTTATAAAATCGACAACCCCTAGGGGTCTGAAGATCCGATCAATTAAGTTCCCTATCCCACCACCCACGATTCCGGCAAACATCCAGCGCTGAAACTGGGTCAGCTCATCAAGCTTAATCGTGATAAACACAAAGACAGCAAGGAGGAGGATGGGGAAGGCGATGAAGAGCCACCGCTTAACTACCGGAGAGAGACTCTGGCCCACCCCAAACCCTATTGCTTTGTTGCGCACGTGGCAAAACCAGAGAAAATCGTTCCAAAAAGTGGCCCCAATGTGGTTTAACGGAATCTTGGCTACTACTATCGCTTTCACCACCTGGTCGAGAAGGATTAACGCCAGAGTGAGAACAAATGGTAGGTAACGCTCCCTAAATTTCCCTCTCATAATGGTACCATACTACTACAGGGCAGTAGGAAATTCAATGAAAGTGGTCTCTAAAGAGAATTTAGCGCTCAATTCTTTAGCCACCTCTTTGACCCCAAAGATTTCAGTTGCGTAGTGCCCCCCACTAATCATTGTCTTTCCTGCCTCTTTACAGTAGGCGTACATCGTATGGGAGGTCTCACCTGTTAAGAAGGCGTCGAGGTTGAGATCAATCGCTTCCAAGAGCGAATTGGGAGCCCCTCCAGAGACAATCCCTAAGGTTGAGATTTGGGGTGGACCAAACTCCACAATATGGAGTCCCGTTGTTGAAGAGAGGCCTAAAGTCTGGGCAATCTCTTGAGCACTCTTGGGTTGGCTAAAGCGCCCCTGATAACCAATTGGAATCCCATGGTAGTAACCAAAAGGCTCCACCTCCTCTAATCCCAAAAGGCGTGCCATAGTGGCGTTGTTCCCCAACTCAGGGTGGACATCGAGGGGTAAGTGGGCGGCTATGAGGGCTATGTCGTTGTTTAAAAGAGTCGCAATACGCTCGTAGTGGAGCTCAGTAATTGCAATAGGCTTTCCCCAGAAGAGTCCATGGTGGACAAACAAGGCGTCACACTCAAGCTCTGCAGCTCGCTTAAAGGTCTCTAAAGAGGCGTCGACAGCGACAGCCAGTCGCTTAACCTCTTTGCCGGGGCGCCCCACCTGGAGTCCGTTCAGAGAGGAGTCGAGGGCTACAAACTTATCGAGTTCTAATCTCTCGCTCAGATAGGCTGTTAATTGTTCTATTTTCATGCCTTCAGTATAAAGAGTTGACATCAATTATTCCACTCCCTATAGTGAGCGCATGGCAGAATTTAAGGTCAAAAGGAGAGAACTGAGCGGCCAAGAGGCGCTGTTCTCTTACCAACCGGCTCTGGTAGAGTCGTGTGAAACAATCCCCACCCAGCTAAACCTGATTGGACAACCACGGGCTATGCGGGCCCTTGAGATGGCTTTGGCTATCAAGGGGAAGGGGTACAATATCTTTGTCAGCGGTGAAGGGGGCAGTGGGCGTTCAACTGCGATTAAGCTGGCAACCTCCCCCCACCTAGGGGATATCTCTCAACTCAAAGATATCGCCTATATCCACAACTTTCATAACCCCGCCTCCCCCCAAACTCTCACCTTCGCTGCCGGTGAAGGGCGAGCTTTTATGGTGGCAATGAATAAGTTCCAAGGGGACTTAAGACGGGCTATCGAAGAGGGAGAAGAGCCCTCAACAGTGGCCAAGGTCTTCATAAAAGAGCTCTTAACCCAATTTAAGGGACCTAAGACTGCTAACTATCTGCGCCAAGTCGCCCACGATATCGAAGAGTACTCCCCCATAATTAAACAGCGTTACGATGAGATTAAGGAGAGCTTCTTCTTACGCTACAGCGTTAACCTCTTGGTGGACCATGGGCAAACTACCGAGCGCCCCCTGATCTTTGAGACCCACCCCACCTTTGCCAACCTCTTTGGCTCCCTCGACAACCCTCCCGAGAGTAAGGATGAGTGGTACCTCCCCTTCCTCTCTATCAGGGCCGGCTCCCTCTTGCAGGCAGCCGGAGGATTTATTGTAATCAGTGCCGAAGAGATGTTGACCGTCGATGGTCTATGGGAGGCCTTTAAAAGATTCCTGACCACCTCAACCTTAGTGATCCAAAATGCTGCCCGTCAGGCAGGGATTAGGCCTGAGCCTCTCCCCCTCCCCGTTAAGGTGATCTTGATTGGGAGCGAAACCTCTTACGACGCCTTCTGTGAAAACGATGACGACTTTTTGAAGCTCTTTAAGGTCTTAGCCGAATTTGACTACACCATGGCTGCCACACCCGAAAACATCGCCAGCACGATTGGCTTTATTAAGATGGTGAGTGGAGAGGAGGAGCTTCTAAAAGCTGACTCAAGTGGTATCGCTGAACTGCTGCGCTACAGCGCTTTTATTGCCGAGAGCCGCGAAGAGCTGACGACCCAACTCTCCTTAATTAGTGACCTCCTCCATGAAGCCGATTACTGGGCCAAAGCCCTCAATCTTCCGTTAATCAATAAAGAGACAGTTTTAAGGGCTATTGAGGAGCGCAACTACGTCTCGAGTGTCAGTGAGAACAGGATCTTTGATGAGATCTCAACCGGTGAGATGATTATTGCCCTCGATGGGTACAAGGTGGGGGTGGTTAACGGCCTCGCCATCTTAGACCGAGGAGGATTCTCATTTGGAACGCCCACGGTTATCAGTGCTACGGTGGCCCCCGGTAACGAGGGGATAGTCAATATTGAGCACGAAGCGGGACTCTCAGGAGAGATCCACGATAAAGGGCTCCTCATCCTCGAGGGGTACCTCAGGAAGAGCTATGCCCGCAACTTCCCCCTCTCGATCTACTCGGGAATCTGTTTTGAGCAGTCGTATGGGGAGATCGATGGCGACTCAGCCTCCTCAAGTGAGCTCTACGCCCTCCTCTCGGCGATTGGGGAGATCCCCATTAAACAAAATATTGCTGTCACCGGTTCAGTTAACCAGATGGGTGAGCTTCAACCGGTAGGGGGCATCAACGAGAAGATCACCGGCTTTTTCAATATCTGTAAACGCCTAGGGCTGAAGAACCACCCCGGAGTGATTATCCCGGTCCAAAACATCAAGAGTCTAATCCTCCCCTACGAGATAATCGAAGCTATTGAGAAGAAGGAGTTCCACATCTACCCCATCCAAAGGATCGATGAGGGGATGGAGATCTTAACTGACCGCCCCTCGGGGGTGCGCAATCAGAAGGGGAACTTCCCCATCGATACCCTCAACAGGACTATTGAAGATCGCTTAAAGCACCTCTATGAGTTGAGTCGTCCTCAGTCGTAACACTTACGCTTACAGATATCCTCTTTACGACGCCAGAAGTAGGCAAAGAGGAAGAGGGAGAAGATAAAGGTTAAAAAGTCGGCAATTGGTTGACTCAGCTGAATCCCCAAGATTCCACAAATGGGGGGCATGATTAAAATTGCCGGGATGAAGAAGAGCCCCTGACGCGAGAGGGCGGTAAAAGAGGCTTGAGTCGACTGTCCAACCGATTGGAACAACATTGAGATAATTATGTTGACCGCTTGGAAAGGCATTAAGAGGGACTGTAGGCGCATCGCCAAAGCCCCAATCCTTACCACTTCAGGATCACTCTGAATAAAGAGGCGCATAATTGAGGGGGCAAAGATGAAGCCCAACGCTCCGATAATGAAGAAGCCTATCACCCCTACTATGAGGGAGAACTTAAAAGCCCCCTCCATCCGGTCGAGTCGCTTAGCACCCCAGCTGAAGCCGGCCACCGGTTGAAACCCTTGGCCGAAGCCAATTAAGGCTGACCCCATGAACTGCATGGTACGAGCCACGATAGTCATCGCCGCTATGGCTGAGTCCCCAAAGGGGGCTGCCCCTTTATTGAGGAAGACCATTGAGATACTGGCCAACCCCTGTCGATAGAAGGCGGGCATTCCGGTGGCAATCACGTCACGGTAGATCCACCCCTCAAACCTGACACTTGATAGGGAGAGGGTAAGAATACTCTTCTTGCGGATATAGAAAGAGAGAAGAATCCCAAAAGAGACCAGTTGGCTAAAGACGGTGGCAATCGCTGCCCCTTTAATTCCCATCTTGAAACCAAAAATTAAAATTGGGTCGAGAATTACATTGAGGAGGGCTCCCACCACAATCCCCCGCATCCCCAGAGCGGCATTCCCTTCAGCCCGTAAGTTGGTGTTCATCACAAAGGAGGCCGCCATGATGGGCGCTCCAAAGAGGATTATTCCCCCATACTCTTTAGCATAAGGGAGAATTGTTTCGGTTGCTCCCAAAAGACGCATAAAGGGAGCTAAGAAGGAGATACCCCCTATTAAGAGGAGACCACCAATACCGAGAGCTGTAAAAAAGGTGGTGGAGAGGACCTGGTTAGCCTTCTCATCTTCGCGAGCCCCCAAGAGGCGGGAGACAAAGTTCCCCGAGCCCATCCCCAGCGTCATCCCTATGGCTTGGATAATCGACATCAGGGCAAAGACAACCCCTACAGCTCCGCTGGCTTGGGTTCCCAGGCGACTCACAAAGACTGTATCGGCCATATTGTAGAAGGTGGTGACCAACATCGAAATAATTGTCGGCACCGACAAAGAGGTGATGAGGCGTGAGACCGGAGTCTCAATCATCCGTTTATAATTCTCTTCTACCGAGAGGCGTTTAGTCTGAAAAAGGCTCATTAATACTCCCTCTGATCTATTTGGGCGAACCAAACATGCATCAGTATGCCAAATGCAACCGAGACATTCAATGATCCCTTTTTACCAAAGAGGGGGATAGTGACCCTCCCCAGGGAGTTATCGGCGGCTGCCAACATAGCAGGACACACCCCCAACTCCTCTGAACCTATAATGGCTACCCCGTCACGGGGAAACTCAAACTTACTAATATCTTGCCCCCCACTCTCAAGGGCAAAGATGGGACGTTGCCCTATGAGCTCAAAGATCTCCTCTTCAGCAACGCTCTGCCACGGAATCTCATCCTGACACCCCCGACCACTGCGGGTAGCGCGGGGGTGGTCAGCTGGAGCTGAGGGCTCTACAAGGTAGATCTGCTCAACCCCAAACGACTCGGCAGTTCTAAAGATGGAGCCTACGTTGAATGGGGAGCGCAGGCGATCGAGAACAAGGGTGAAGGGGTAAGTTTGGC
>LSQX01030904.1_pt1 | contig 24451 bp, 23 predicted proteins | sample 654561 | NCBI WGS metagenome assembly LSQX01 (sample SAMN04489861, study PRJNA283612) | anaerobic digester metagenome | isolation source: 4 biogas reactors fed with cattle manure at either 37C or 55C with and... | place: Denmark: Kongens Lyngby | collected 2014
GCCTATAGCACTGGGAAAGAGCTTGCTTATATGCAGGATGCCATAGCCCGGGGCCACGTATCCGGCAATGGGTTTTACACCCAGAAGTGCCAGGCATTTTTTGAAGCTAAATACGGCTTTGCAAAATGCCTGATGACCACCTCCTGCACGGATGCCTTGGAGATGGCGGCTATTTTGATTGATATCCAGCCCGGTGATGAAGTAATCATGCCATCCTATACATTTGTATCCACAGCCAATGCCTTTGTATTGCGTGGTGCTGTTCCTGTATTTTGTGATAGCAGGGCGGATCACCCCGGCATCGATGAAGACAGGATAGAAGAGCTTATTACCGATAAGACCAAGGCCATTGTGCCGGTTCATTATGCAGGTGTGGCTTGTGATATGGACAAGATCATGGCATTGGCAAGTAAATATGATCTCTTTGTGATAGAAGACGCAGCGCAGGGCATAGATAGCTTTTACAAAGGTCGTCCACTGGGTGGCATTGGGCATTTGGGCTGCTTCTCCTTCCATGAGACAAAGAACATCTCTTCTGGTGAGGGCGGATTATTGATAATAAATGACGAGAGATTTATCGCCCGTAGCGAGATCATCTGGGAAAAAGGCACCAATCGTCAAGCCTTCTTCCGCGGTGAGGTGGATAAATATGGTTGGGTGGATATCGGCTCTTCATTTTTGCCTTCAGATCTGTTATCAGCGTATCTGTGGGCACAGCTTGAAGACTTGGAGGACTTACAAAGAAAGAGAATCGCAGCTTGGGAGATGTATCATAAACTGCTCTCGCCCATTGCAGCGGAGGTGGGTCTGAGGATGGCTTCTATCCCAGGTTTTGCCACAAACAATGCACATATGTTTTACCTGACAACAAAAAATGAAAAACATAGAGACAGGCTTTTGTTGGGCACCAAAACCGCAGGTATAAGTGCGGTGTTTCACTATCAAAGCCTGCACAACTCGCTTGCTGGCAAAAAGATTGGAAAACACAAAGAATGCAAGATGAGTGATTACTATACCGATTGCTTGGTGAGATTGCCTATGTATGCAGATATTGGGGCAGAAGAGATAGCACGGGTGTGTGAAGCGATTATAAAAACACTGGGAGATAAGTGATGAAGCAAGATGCAAGTACCATGCTACAAAAAGTGTTTCAATATGTGGCGTGGGGTTCGGTCATTTTAATTATTTTATTCAAAATACTTACATCCGCATTCCAGCCCATACCTCAGGGCGATGAAAATTTTTATCTAAGCGAACTTGCCCGATTCCACACTAATGGGGTTTGGAATACATTTTCCAGGGGCGTGTCTCACCTATTTATGTCAATCTGGTATTTGGTATCTTTTTTGCCACTAAACAGCCTGATAATAATGCGGCTATTGAATCTGGTATTGGGTTTACTTGATCTTTATTTGATATATCTTATCCTCAAGCCCTTGAATCTAAAGAAGCTCTCCATGTCAGTTGCCCTTTGCACTGCCACCTATGCCATATTTATCAGTCAATCTGGTGCCATGCATTACAGGGCAATTAGTGATCCTTTGATGACCACCTTGGCTCTCACGGCGATTTATTTTGTAACCAAGTATGTAAGGGAATACAAGTTGAAGGATTTGATCCTCGCAGCCCTATTCTCTGGCATGATGTTTTGGGTTAGGAATTTCGCCATTATAATATTTGGTGGAATCTTGGCATCGGTAGCTTTTATCCCACTGTTCAAGAGAGAAAGAGCTCTGCCTCATCTTGGCAAACTGCTTCTCTTTTTCGTTATTTTTATCATAGTTCTGCTTGTGGTTCAGATCCCCAGTATTCATCAGCATCAAAAGATCTCATTTGAGCGAAAAATTGGAAGTGGCTTAGGAGGCTGGGGGCACAGAAACTGGCTTACACAAAAGCAGCAGCTGCCCTCAGGTTCCGTATTTGCCTACAGAAGAGTAGAGTGGGACTTTGTGGATGAGTATATTGAATCGCACGGGAAACAGAGTATTCCGCGAGGGGTTTTGGGTGTTTTCAAAGACAACCCCAAATTGAAAACTGATATCACAATCGTCAATCTATTCTTCAGGATTCCCTATATTCTGCTGATGAGTACAGGGCTGCTTCTTCTGGGATTTTTAAGAATTGTTAGATGCCCAGAATCCTGGTTGCGTACCCTATCACCCCAGATATTAGCTTTATTGGCTGTGTTTTTCTCAGTTGCCTGTGGAGTATCCTTGGCGATAATCAATTATATTGAGCATAGATGGGTTTTTACGGCATCTATTTCAGCACTCATAATTGGGATTTATGGATTTGAAGAGATGAGTGAGCGATGGCAAAAGATACTTCTTATTGGACAACTTTTACTTATACCATTGTTATCTCTGTTTTCGGCTGCAAAACTATTGCCCTAATAGTTAGCTATGCAGGGGATATCATGGTGATGTGTAGTGTGAGTATTTGGACTATCTGATACAGGCTCCCAAACATAAATCTTTTAATATAGAACATAATATAGGATAAACAACAAATGAAAGCAGTAATACTTTCCGGAGGTTTGGGCACACGCCTAAAACCCTTTACAGAAGTGATTCCCAAGCCTCTTTTGCCCATAGGGGAGAAGGCAGTCTTGGAGATTCAGATTGAGCACCTCAAAGCCAATGGATTCAATCATATATTTTTGGCAACCAACTACAAATCTGGCTATATAGAAAACTTCTTTGGCGATGGCAGCAAATATGGCGTGAAGCTAATGGTAAGCAAAGAAGAAAAGCCCTTGGGCACTGCCGGCCCCGTGAAACTGCTGCAAGAGCATCTCACCGAGCCTTTTTTGGTGATGAATGGCGATATCCTCACCCAGCTTGCCTATAAAAATCTGTATGACTTTGCCATATCCAAAGACTCCCTGCTCACCATCTCTACCAAAGAGATTGTGACCCCCTTCCAGTTTGGCAATATCCACACCGATGGCGATTACGTGAGCGGCATCGAAGAAAAGCCAGACCTGCGCACCACTATCCTGGCTGGAATTTATATCTTCAAGCCCCAAATCCTGGAGCTGATTCCCGATGACGAATACTTTGGCATGGATGCCCTGATCCGTAAAATGTTAGATTTAAACCTTCCCATCACCCACTACCCCATCCAGGAATACTGGCTGGATATAGGTCAAGTGAAGGATTATGAAAAGGCGCAGGAAATCTATAAGGAAAGGTTTTCCAACGATAACTGATTTATGGAAAAGATTGATACTGTAGTAATAGGTGCCGGGGCCATTGGTTTGGCGATAGCTCATGAACTATCCAAAACCAATCCGGACCTCGTGGTGGTGGAAAAAGAAAAAAGCTTTGGACGGCATACCAGCAGCAGAAATAGTGAAGTGATCCATGCTGGACATTATTATGATACAGGATCGCTAAAGGCACGACTGTGCGTGGAAGGCAATGACATGCTCTATGATTTTTTAGAGCGGCACTCACTGCCCCATCAAAAGACTGGAAAAATAATAGTAGCCACCAGCGAAGACGAGCTGAAGATATTGGACGATTATATACAACGGGGTACAGCCAATGGATGTAAGGGATTTGAACTACTAACCCAGGAAGAGGTAAATACGCTTGAGCCCCAGGCAAAGTGTATTGCCGGGCTCCATATCCCCTCCACAGGTATCTTTGATACCCATCTTTTTATGGAAAAGCTTGCCGATTTGGTGGAAGAGCAGGGTGCATTCATCGTTTACGATAACGATCTTATAGAGATAGAGAAGTTATCCGCAGGCTATATTTTGCGTTTTGCCAATGGGGAAGCCTATCAATGCTGCACCCTGATCAATTCCGGAGGTTTGTGGGCAGATCAGATTGCCGGCCTGGCTGGAATAGATATTGACTCTCTGGGCATCAGACAATACTGGTGCAAAGGACAGTACTACAAAAGCACCAAAATATCGGGCATCAAGCGCCTGATTTATCCGGTTGCAGACCCCAAAGGCATCTTTCTGGGCATTCATCTCACCATCAATCTTGCCGGCGAAATCCGCTTTGGTCCCAACGCTTTCTATGTGGATGCCATCGATTACCGCTTTGATGAAAGCTACTTTGAGGAGTTTTACAGCTCCGTAAACCGCTATCTTGAGGTGATAAGGGAGGAATTGGTTCCTGATGATTGTGGTATTCGCCCCAAGCTGCAGGGTCCCCAAGATGGCTTTAGGGATTTTTATATTTCTGAAGAATCCTGCAATGGCTGTCCCAACCTAATCAATCTGATCGGAATGGAATCGCCGGGTCTCACTGCAGCATTGGCGATAGCCAAGTATGTAAAAACACTTTTAAATAATAGATAATACCCAAGGTATTTTAAGGAGAATAAGATGAGAGTAATGGTAACCGGTGCCGCTGGCTATATTGGTTCCGTTTTGGTAAATCAGCTCTTGAGAAAGGGCTATGATGTATTGGGCGTGGATAACCTCATGTTTGGCGGTGATGCCATCATTTCGGTTTACAATCATCCCCAGTTTAGCTTTATCAAAGCCGATATCCGCGATATAGAGGTAATGCAGCCGGCCCTCCAGGATGTGGATGCCGTGGTGCATTTGGCAGCCATCGTGGGAGACCCCGCTTGTGCCAAAGAGCCCGAGCTGGCGGAATCAATCAACTGGCAGGGTGCCTCCACCATCTTGGAGCTTGCCCATGCCCAGCCACGGATAAAACGGTTTGTCTTCGCCTCCACCTGCAGCAACTATGGCAAGATGGATGGCGATGAACTGATCACAGAAGATTCCCCCCTTAAGCCCATTTCACTGTATGCGGAGCTGAAGGTAAAGTTTGAAAAGCACCTCCTTAATGCTGAGTATCGCGAAGATTTCTCTCCCACCGCCCTCAGATTTTCCACCGTGTATGGGCTGTCTCCCCGCCTCCGTTTTGATCTCACAGTCAATGAGTTTACGCGTGACGTTGCCTTGGGCAAAGAGTTGGTGATATTTGGTGAGCAATTTTGGCGCCCCTATTGCCATGTGGAAGATTTGGCGCGTGCCTGTATTGCCGTGCTGGAAGCGGACATGCCCCTGGTGAGAAAGGAAGTATTTAATGTGGGCGACACCAACGAAAACTATCAGAAGAAAATGCTTGCCGAGGAACTGCAAAAGCTGATCCCCCAGATGCAGGTAAAATACGTGCAAAAGAATGAAGACCCCAGGGACTACCGCGTCGCCTTTGAGAAGATCAATAACACCTTGGGTTTTGAGATTACAAAGCGGGTGCCGGATGGCATGCAGGAGATAATTAAAATATTGGAAGACGGGATCATCTCGGATCCTTATGATAAGAAGTATTCAAACATCTAACAAGAGTGCTATCTCATGAAAAAGATATTAAAGAAGATTTTTATGACCATATACCGGGTAGGAAGAACCGAAAATGCAAAAGCAAGGGTCAAAGAATGGAGAAACAAGTTTGACATTCACCCTTCTGTCGTGTTTTTCCAAGCCAATGAGACGATAGTAAGAAGCTCTGGCGGGAGAATTAGAATTGCAGAAAATACATATTTCAACCGCTGCATGATTGTTGCTGGTTTTGAAGCGTCTGTCTCAATTGGCCAGTGGTGCGCTATAGGCTATAATTCCATGATATCCGCCATCACCCATGATAATGAGATACCCACGGGTGAGCATGGATCCAGACCCTATTCGGAAGCTGATATCACGATAGGCGATAACGTGTGGATTGGGGCAAATTGTTACATAAAACAAGGTGTCACCATTGGAGATAATGCCATCATCGGCGCCAATTCCGTTGTCACAAAAGATGTTGCTCCCTACGAAATAGTGGGTGGTGTACCAGCGAAGCATATCAGGTTGAAAGCGTCTAAACCGGATTGATGCTGCGCATCAGTTGAGATGCGCTGTGGGCGCAAGTTGAGCGGCGCGTTGCGCCTGTTGAGTGTTTGCAAGCAAAGCTTGCTGCACGGTTGATAGGGCTTCGCCCAGTTGAGGGGTTGCTCTTCACAGGTAGTGAGTCACATTTAATAGGTGGTAGATTGAAAAGGCAGTATGGATATGAGAAGCTTGAGGTTTGGCATGATTCACGCCAGTTGGTTAAAGATGTTTATCTCCTGACCAAAAAGATACCTGAAAGTGAGAGGTATGGACTAATCAGTCAAATTCAAAGATCTGCTGTTTCTGTAAGCTCAAATATAGCAGAAGGTTCTTCCAGGGTTAGCTGCAAGGATCAAGCCCATTTCTATCAAACAGCCTATGCCAGCTTGATGGAACTACTCTGCCAGATGACCTTATGCATTGATATAAACTATTTAACCGAGAACGAATACAAAACCATAAGAGATAAAATAGACAAGGTGGCTTATAGGCTTAATGCTCTAAGGAAAGCTGCCCTGCAAAATGAACAAAACAAGACTACTCGTAAATAAGGGCGCAGCCCTCTTAACTTGCGCGAAGCGCATCTCAACCGGGCGTAGCCCACTCAACTTGCACGCAGTGCATCTCAACAGCACGAGCCTGCGAGTGCGCTCAACTGACCACTATTGGAGTCACTAAGTGAAATACAAACACATAATCGACTTCCTCCGCTCCCTCTATCCCAATAAAGACTTCATCCCCCTTCACGAACCCTACTTTGCCGGCAACGAAAAGAAGTATCTTGCCGATTGCATAGACACCACTTTCGTTTCCTCTGTGGGCAAATACGTAGATCGCTTTGAAGATATGATCCGGGAATACACGGGAGCCAAATACGCCATCGCCACGGTGAATGGTACCGCTGCCTTGCATATTGCCCTGCTGCTTGCCGGTGTACAGCCGGGGGATTTGGTGATCACCCAACCCCTCACCTTTATCGCCACCTGCAATGCCATCTCCTACTGCGGTGCTAAGCCCGTCTTTGTGGATGTGGATTCTGATACCATGGGCATGTCCCCAGAAGCCCTGGAAAGCTGGCTCACCCAAAATGTTGATGTGCTCAGTTTGGATAGTTTTGAACTCGAACACGTTCAGCCAGACGCTGCCTTCTCAACTGGGCGCAGCCCACTCAACCGGGCGCAGCCCACTCAACAGGACGAAGTCCGCTCAACAAGGCGCAGCCCTCGACCATCTTCAACTATTGCTATACACAAAACGCTGCGCCGCCCAATCTCCGCTTGCGTTCCCATGCACACCTTCGGCCATCCCTGCCGTATAGACAAAATCGTGGATATCTGCAACCGCTATCATATCCCCGTAGTGGAGGATTCCGCCGAATCCCTGGGCTCCTATTATAAAGATCGGCACACGGGCACCTTTGGCAAATTGGGGATCTTGAGCTTTAATGGCAATAAAACCATCACCACCGGAGGCGGAGGAATGGTGTTGACGGATGACGAGCATTTGGGACCCTTGGCAAAGCATATCACCACCACCGCCAAAAAGCCGCATCCTTGGAAATTTGAACACGATATGGTGGGCTATAACTACCGCCTGCCCAACGTGAATGCCGCTTTGGGCTGTGCCCAGATGGAACTGCTGGAGACCATCCTTGCCAATAAACGCGAGACGGCTATGCTTTATCGGGAATTATTTGCCGATATTGCCGATATCCAATACCAGCCGGAGCCCCCTCACAGCACATCTAATTATTGGTTAAATGCAATCCTGCTCAAGGACCAAATCCAGCAGGAGACATTCCTAAAAGAAACAAACGAAAATAAAGTGATGACGCGTCCCGCCTGGATCCTGATGAACGAGCTGGAGATGTTCAAGGGTTCCCTGGCGGCAGATTTGACTGTGTCAAAAGAGATTGCGTCAAGGCTTGTAAATATACCAAGTTCAGCGAGGTTAGTATGAAAAAGCAATTCAGAGTATTTTTAAGGGCGTTGGAGCCTGAAGATTATGAAATCATTCATAAATGGAGAAACGATGATGAGGTTGCTCTATTTTTTAGCGGAACCAGGCGTTTTACCTCCACTTTGAATGAAAAGAAGTGGCTTGAAGACCGGATATTTGATAGAAACAGTGTAAGCTGCGTCACCTGCCTAAAAGAAACTGGTGAGGCGATTGGCTGCGTTTTTATCAATAGTATTGATTTGCTCAACAAAAACGGTGTGAGTGGTTGCTTTATCGGGGAAAAACAGCATTGGAGCAAGGGGTATGCCACTGATGCCCTCATTTTGATGCTTAAACACGTGTTTTATGACAAAGGTTTGGAAAGGGTGTGGGCAGGCGTCTTTGAGGAAAACACAGCTTCTTTGCGTATGGCAGAAAAGTGTGGATATAAGGTGGAAGGCCTGATGCGCAAGGGTGCCTTTGTGGATGGTGAATTTAAAAACATCGTGATTGTAGGGGTATTAAGAGAGGATTTTGAAAAAGTACTGGAACAATACGAGGTATAGCGATTGACCAACTTTGGTATTGAATCACTGAGCAAAAGTCCCCAATGGGACGCACTCTACTCTTTACTTGATCCGCAAAAGAAATCCCCTTTTTTTACCTCTGGATATTATCGCTCTTATGTGGAGGTGGAGGATGGGGAGACCTTGTGCTTTTGGGGAATGCAGGATGAGGATAACTTCCTTTTTTACCCTTTTATCAAAAAAAGCATCAATGCCCTGGGGTATGACTTGAATGCCCAGCATTACGATATCTCCGGTGCCTATGGCTATAATGGCCCAATGGGTAAGGTGAGTGACCAGCAGTTTATGGGCCTATTCAATACGAAGTTGCAAGCCTTTTTACAAAATAATAGTGTGGTGACGGAATTTGTGAGATATTGCCCCATCACAGGGAACAGGAAATATCACAACTATACCCAACAATTGGACGTATTGGATAATGTGTTTATTGATTTATCTCAAGGCTTGGATGGTGTATGGAATGATTCTTTTGAATATCGCGTGCGCAAAACAGTCAGGAAGGGTGTATCTTACGATTTGATCACTCAGTTTTTTAGAGGACAAGAGATCACAAAAAGCCTCCTTGAGGTCTTCTTTGAAATCTACAATAGCACCATGCAGCGCACCAAAGCCGATGACTTTTATTTCTTCGATTTCGATTTTTTCTACAATCTGGCGCTCAACCTGCAAGAAAAGCTGCTGCTTTTGATTACCTATTATCAAGATACGCCCATCAGTACAGAATTGATCCTGCTGGATGGGATGCTTGCCTTTGGCTTTTTGGGCGGCACCCTCAGTGAATATTATCAATACAAAGCTAATACCTTTCAAAGATGGGAACTTCTGAAATATCTGGAACCCATCGGTATCAAAAAATACTCCATGGGTGGCGGTGCCTCCCGTGGCGATGGCATCTATAATTTTAAGATGAGCTTTGCCAAAGGATGTGACAATCCCTTTTTTATTGGTAAAAAAATCCATAACCCAGCCGTCTATGAGCAAGTCCAGCAGCAATGGAAGACAAAGCACCCCATTGCAGCAGAAAGTAGTGCCCACCTCTTGCAGGGCTATAGAAAGCTGGATGGGTGAAAATTACAACAAATTGAAGTGTCAACCAAAGACCTCTCCTATTAGATACGCTTGTGATACGGTTGTGATACCCAGCAATTTGCAAGGAGGCACAACCACATCACAAGGGCATGAAATGGGCAGGAAGGTTACATTCGAGGTAGGAAAAAATATATGAAAGCAAAATTGAAAGTTCTGCTCCCTGGTTTTAGCGGCAATATGGATGATGTGGTAATCTACTACAATTCCAAGCTGAACAAGTATATTGTCCGCAGAAAGGTGAAACCAAAATTTACGCCGGAGCATTCTCTTACGCAGCAGATGCACGCGTTCAGGAGGCGCATCTCTGTGACGGATGGCTATCTTGATGATTGCCGGCGTTATATTGAGCTGTTCAATCGTCATTTCCGCCGTCAAGGCAGAGCGATGAACACTTGGCCAAACGTGTATATGAAGATAATGCGTGCCCTGGTAAAGGCCTTTCCGGATGTTGATTTTACCACTCTCACCCGTGAGGAAGTGCTGGAGCGGGATCTGCCCTGCAAGAGTATAGCAGCAGCAGTGGAGGCTGGATATTTGGAGAAGGTGCCAGGTTGGGAGAGCCTGGTTAGCCTGATATAGGGGCTTGCGTCATAATAAGCAGCACATTAATATGTTACTCAGATGGTCAAAGGCAAAAGCCGAAGACCACTAATGATAGACTAATTTTAGTTTCATAATAAACTAAGGAGCTCATAATTGAAAAGAGTATTATTCGTTTCCGTGCATCCCGATGATGAGACATTGGGATGTGGAGGAACAATCCTGAAATGCAAAGCTGAATCCGCAGAAATCTTTTGGTTAAACATAACCGGTGGCTCACTGGAGCATCCGTATGGATTCTCTCAAGAGATGCTTGATCAAAGAGATGAAATAGTAAAGAAAGTAATCGAGGCTTATGGGTTTTCCGATACAAGAAATCTTAATTATCCTACCCAGATGTTGGAAAGCGTGGAGCCGAGGCTATTGATTGGGTCTATAAAAAAAGTATATGATGAAATAAGCCCAGATACAATATTTGTGCCCAACCGCAGTGATATCCATTCAGATCATCGGGTGGCTTTTGAGGCTTTGTTTTCTGCCGCCAAAAACTTTCGCTCGTTTTATATCAAAGAAATTCTGATGTATGAAACCCTGTCTGAAACAGAATTTGCCCCCCCACTCCCAGAAAAAGCTTTTATCCCCAATACCTTTATTGATATTAGCGACTATATGGAAGAAAAGCTGAGAATCATGCAGTATTATCATACCGAAGTAATGCCTGATCCTCTACCAAGAAGCTCGCATGCTATAAAAGCTCTGGCGGGATATCGTGGTTCCAGAATTGGCGTGAAATATGCCGAAGCATTTCAAATGATTTATCGGAATATATAGATGATCAGGGTAAAAGATATCCTACACCTGCTAAACGAAACAGATCAAATAAGAGGTGATACAGATAAAGGCTTCACAAAACTGGGAGATGCAGAGCATATTGATGAAGATACCTTGGATTGGATACATCCCAACAGGCAAGATGCTTTGGAGTATCTAAGGTCTTCGCGCGCTTCAGTTATAATTGCCCCACTCTCACTGATAAGTGAGGATCTGGAATTTGCCAAAGATAAAACGCTGATCTTTACCAAAAACCCCATCCTGCTTTTTACAAGGATTGCCACGGATATATTTGTAAAGAAGCCTGATCCGGGAATTCATGAGAATACGCTTATTGCTGATGAGGCAACTATTGGGAACAACGTTTATATAGGTCCCTTTTGCCATATCGGTAAATGTGAAATTGGGGATGATTGTATTATCCATAGCCATGTGTTTATTGGTGATAATGTGACCATAGGCAACAATGTTTTAATAAAAAGTGGGGCACGGCTGGGGCATGAAGGGTTTGGCTTTGTAAAGAGTGAAATTGGGGAAATTGAAAAGTTCCCTCAGGTGGGAGGATTGATGATAGGGAATGATGTGGAAATTGGTGGCAATACTTGTATTGATAGAGGATCTCTTTCCAACAGCATAATCGAGGATGGGGTTAAAATAAACAATCTTTGTCATATTGCTCATAACGTTTTGATTGGTGAAAATACTATAATTGCAGGGAACTCTACTATTTCGGGATCAACAACTATTGGAGCCAATGTGTGGATAGGACCCAATGTATGCTTTAGGGGGCATCAACATATTGGCAAATCTGCATTGATCGGCGCAGGTGCCGTAGTGATTGGCGATGTGCCAGATGGTGAGGTTTGGGTTGGAAATCCGGCAAGATATTTGAGGGATAGAAAAGAGTGAGATTAAAAGATTTTATCAAATCCCTTTCCATATATGGAATCCTGCCTGTATTCACCAAGTTTGCCAGCTTTCTGTTGGTTCCTATCTATGTAAGGGTATTCTCTTCACATGATTTTGGGGTGGTGGAGCTGATAATATCATCAGCCAATTTTTTGATTTTTGCCATCAATCTCGAATTTTATGGTGCCGTAGGGAGGTTTTTCTTTGAGTGTGATGGCCTAAAGGAGAAAAGGAAACTAATTTCCACGGGTATGATAATGACGCTTGCGGCGGCAGTTGTAATACTGATTTTTGCTTTTCTATTCAGACAGCAGATAGCCATGCTCATGTTTAAAGAAAAGATCTACACTACTGAGGTTAATGTGGGCATTATCTGGGCAGTGTTTGCTGCCATATCCACATATTTAAGTGTGCTTCCCCGCTACTTGAAAAAGGCAAAATTGTTTGTACTGTATAACGCATTGAGCTTTTTGACCAAGCTCGTGAGCACTATTGTTTATGTTGTGGTGTTAAAGATGGGTATTTTAGGGGCAGTTTTAGGTAACTTGACGGGTGCGATATTATCTACTATACTGTACGGCTCAATTTCCCTTGTTTATCTCAGGCCTGTGTTCAGCACTCAAATTATGAAAGACATTTTAAAGTTTTCCATACCCTTGGTTCCAGGCTTATTTTTGGTTGGGTTTTATCAACCAACCATGCGGGTGGAATTGGCGAAGATTTATTCTTTCTCCGAACTGGGCCTTTTTTCCTTTGCTTTAAAATTGGTTTCCATAATGGCACTGATAGAAAACTCAATACGGCTATCCTGGAGACCAATGTTGTATGAGAATATCAAAAAGCAGAACTTTGGAAAAGAATACTTCAGAATATCCCGGTTTGTGGGCAAGATCCTTATTGCATCGGGTATTGTAATCGCCGTATTTACACCGGAATTGATAAGAGTGATCGGCACAGTAGAATACTATGATTCTGGAAAGCTGGTGGGTTTACTCTTGATTGGAAACATACTTGCTAATCTTGAGATGTTGAGAGGATTTGGATTTGAGGTGGCAAAAAAGACTTATTATCTTTCAATATTAAGTGCCCTTACCTTTGTTGTGGGAGTATCATTCTTAAGGTATGTATCGCCATTATTAGGTTTCATTGGGATTGGCTTTGCCTTTACTTTGCCCAATTTGATAAAATATCTCATCACATTTGGATATACCCAAAAGGTGATTAATAGAAAGGATCGCTATTTTAAGGAATACTGGCTGTGGGCGCTACTTGTTTTGGCATCCATACTCTTGATAATAGAAACATCGATTTTTATCAGACTACCCCTTTTGCTGATCCTTGTATTGTCGTTGCAACCTTGGCAGCACAGGCACCATTTGAAAAAAGTAAAGTATATCAATAAAAAAGTAAACAGAGGTGCATAAATGAAAATTGGAAATCAGGACTATACCAAATCAATAATCTTTGTGTTTACTGGATATGGGGTACACGATGAGGGAATACTGGTTAGTACTGCCTCTGGAAAAATGTTTTATGCCTCTGCCAAGTATGGGAATGCCAAAGCTCTCATTTACCATCACCAAAAAAATAATATACCCAATAACGAAAACATTATTTACCTAAAGGGGAACCCTGCCCTTGAACGTAAACAACCCATCACATCTTTGGCGCAAATATTCAGCATTTGTAAATGGTTGAGACAGCACAGGCCAGCCTTGGTAGTGTTATCAGGCGCACCTGCCAAGCTGGACATCAGGTTTTTGTATCGCCTTCTGGCACCAAAACAAAAATTTGCCATCTTGATGGCAACCCCCAGTGTTGATCAAAGAAAATGGTTAAGAACCCTTCAAAACAGAATATTGCAGATTAACCTTATGTTGTTTAATAACTTAATGGTTCCCAGGGCTTGGCGGCACGATAGATTGAGGCTACCCAAAAGAAAGCTGAGATATTATGAATTGGGTTTTAATGATTTTGGTTTTGCTGCGAAGGATTTGAGTACTTTAAAACTCGTTTACTTGGGGGTATTTGGAGGCAGAGAGATCGAAAGGACCATCGAAGGTTTGGCCATATTCCTAAGTAAAAACAAGGATGCCAAAGTGACGTATGAAATTGCTGGTAAAAATAAGCCTCAGGAAGCTGAATCAATTAAAAATGCAATTAAAAAACACAAGCTGGAATCAATAGTGAGATTTCATGGTTTTTTATCCCAAGAAGAGGCAGCAAAATTGATACAAGACAGTAATATTGGCGTAAGCTATATACCAATAAATGAGATATATGGTTATGCAAGTACAAAAACAATTGAATACCTGATTGCTGGGCTGCCAGTTATTGCGACGCAAAGTAAATTTAGAGAAGAATATATCAATGAATCCAACGGTATCTTACATCAAGATAACGCACTGGCGTTTGCAGAGGCTTTGGAATATGTATATTACAGACGCCTTGAATATAAACCTGAAGAGATTCGAAAATCTATCTTACATCTATCTAATGAACAGAAAGTAAAAAATAGTTTTTTACCCCTTCTGGAATCCCTGATTACTAAAAAGGGTGTAATGCGATGAGATTATTTCAACAATTTATACAATTTGAGACTATCACTGCAACCAGTGTAATTGCGTTACCTGTTCTTTTGACCTATTATGGTATCCTTACTGCCATCTATCTGCTCTTTTTAAGAGGGTTAAAGCCCACCGTTCTTACGATTACAATATTCACAATTTTTAACGCTGGATATTTCGAATCTTTTTTTGGGGGAACTGGTACGGCAGTTTTGAAAGGACTCCTGGTGCTATTTGTTTTCATGCTGCTCATTCAAATTAAGTTACGCAATTTGAACAAAAAAGAAAGAATGGCTTTCTTTATGTTTGTTGCTTTCTCTATTCTTTATTACCTTAATTATATAGTAAATGAAGTAAGTCTTATTTGGGCCACCTTGCAGTATTTTAAATATTTTTTCCCCATCATGCTGTATTATGCCATCCGGGGGCTAAATCTGGATGCAGGACAAACCGAATATTATGGAGATCTCATATTAAAACTTTTTAAGTTTCAGATTGTGTTTTCTGTAGTGAAGTTATTCGTATTGGGCTTTAGAGAAAACATTGTTGGCACAATTACAAATACCGGTGGCTCAGTGGGTTTGGTTTACGCAATCTTTGGGATCATAATTTTTTGGGCGAAGCAGGGTTCACAATTTAAAAGAAAGGATTGGTGGTTTGTATTTTTACTTTTGTTGCTCCCCATTGCCTCCAACAAAAGAGCTACCTGGTTTATCGTGCCAGCGCTATTAGCAATCCTCATGATTGGTGAATTGTCTCGTAACAGCGTTAGAAACGTAGCTATGGCGTTTATTTTGGTACCTGTATTGGTATATTTTGGGTTTAGGCTCAACCCCTCATTAAACCCGGAAACCAAACTGTGGGGCAGTTTTGATTTTGAATATGCTTGGAATTATTCACTCAACTATTCTGGTGTTTCAGAGGAAAAGATGGAAAGCGACTATGCCCAAGGTAGATGGGGTGCCAGTTTGCAGATTTATCGTACCACTATGGTGAATCCATTTTCTATGGAAGCTCTTTTGGGATGGGGAAGATCCAGAAGAGGCACAATAAGTGAAGATTTTGACCCCTTGGAGTATGGATTGCTTCCAGGGACGATGATGTCGGGAATCGGATCATCAATTATCAAAAACGGTTGGCCAGCTACATTCCTCTTGATATTGATATATTTGAACCTTATCGCCACTATTCCAGATAAAAAAGCCAGATTGGCATTTTCCTTCTACTTATTTTGGGATATGATATTGTATAGCGGCGCATTGATCAACAGTCATATCAGGGCTACAATATTTATCCTTGCTATTTGGTTGGTGCGCTTTTATGTGTCAAAAGATCTTGAAAGTGCCAAAGTAAAGAATGTATCTATGGTTACGGGACAGAGGATGATTCCTATTAGTAGCATGGGACGCGTTAAAACCCCAACTTGAATAATGCCCGTATTAGTTTTGATATTGAGAGTTTAGATCCTACCCAATAGGCTATGACTTCAAAAATATATTTGAACGATAAATTGAACTTAAAATCCTGTAAGACGTTTTTCGTGGGGTATTATAAGATATGAAAATTGCTATTAAGATGGATTAAGCCTAAGATAACTATGTACAACAACAGAATAACAGATTTATTGAGCGGTAAGCGGGTGCAATATTATTACCGCCTCTATAGCCAAACACAGTGGTATAGCAAAGACGAGATGTATGCCTTCAGACTGGATAAGCTGCAAAGGCTCATTCACCACGTCTATCAGCAGGTGCCTTATTACCGTAAATTGATGGATGGACTGGCGATGCACCCCCAAGACGTGAATTCCTTGGAAATCTTACACAATTTTCCTATCCTCACCAAAGAGATTATATTAGAGAACTATCAAGATCTGACCCCATCGAATTTACAAAGCATAAAAGGTGTGAAACAAAGCTACACGGGTGGTACCACGGGAGGGGCACTCCTCAAAAGGAATGATGCCCAAACCAGGAGCTCGGTTTGGGGGGGGTATATGCGATTTGTAGATTGGATGGGGATAAAGCTCAAGGATCAGAAGCTTGACTTGTCCGGTGGGTATGGCAAGGGGAAGCGCTCCTTGAAACAGATTATAAAAATACTGATCAACAAACTTAATCACGAGATACCTGTAGATACCTATGGAGATTATGCCTCAAACCTTCAATATATAAGCGATCTTTTGAGCAAGCATCATATAGCCTTGATCAGGTCTTACCCACAATTCTTGTATAACATTGCCCAGGATTTGGATAGCCAAGGTTTGCGCTTTTCTGTGGGGGCTATCATGACCACGGCAGAGCCGCTTTTGCCCCAGCACAGAGAACTCTTTGAAAAGGTGTTTTCAGCAGAGGTTTTTGATCAATATGGATGTGGAGAAATCGGTGGTATCGCTTATGAATGCCCTGCTCATACGGGGCTGCATATCACCGAGGAGAGAGTGATCGTAAACACCAAGGATAATGGCGAATTCTTGTTGACAGACCTCGATAATTATGCTATGCCATATATAAACTATTGGAATGGGGACGAGGCGGAATTTGATAATCAAGAATGCACCTGTGGCAGAAAAAGCCAAAAGATTAAGTATATCAAGGGCAGAGTGGTTGATTATATCTATGGGCATAATGGTGAAAAGCTGCATAGCTCTTATATCTGGAAGATCCTTTTTGAAAGCGGCATTGGGCAAAAGATTGCCCTGCAAAAATTTCAGGTTGTACAGCAGAAAGATACACGCCTGAAATTCAGATATGTGGGGAAGCAAATGAGTAAAACAGATGAACTACAGCTTACCCAATTGATCACAGATAAACTGCCCCAGATTAAGGTTGATTATATCCAAGAGACGGATATCGAAAACTCGAAATCTGGAAAGTATAGACCCGTAATCAGCGAAATAAAGGGCATGCAAACCCCCAATGAATAGATCCGATCTCAGCTTTTTCTTGCTTGGTAAAAGGTACGGTTTTGACCTAAGGAATATGGTAAGGTTTGTGAATGAAAACCAATACTGGAGTGAAGATCAAACCCATGCCTATCAATTGCAGAGATTAAAGTTATTGGTTACCCATGTTTATTACAAGGTGCCACATTATCGCAAGGTGATGCAAGAGCTGGGGATGGAGCCAGGTGATATTAGGTCACTTGCTGATTTACAGCGTTTTCCCATCATCGGTAAAAGCGATGTACGGGCAAATCCTGATGATTTTTTGGCATCAGACTTCCAAACCCATCGCCCTCTACCACGCTCCAGCGGAGGAACCACTGGTATTCCTTTTAAGTATTACAATGATACAGCCAGTTGGGGTTTAAACTGGGCTACCAAGATCCGGGCTTTTGGATGGGGCGGTTACCACCTGGGAAGAGATAAAATTGCCATCCTGAAGGGTGGCTCCATGTACAACGAAGGCAAGATCAGCCTCAAGGCAAGGTTGTGGCGCTGGACCCAGCGAAATTATTCCTTTAACATCATGTCCATGAGCGATGAACAAATGAATATGTATGCCCAAGATATGGCGTCGCAAAAAATCCGTTTTATGCGTGGCTATCCCTCGGCAATATCCAGTTTTGCCAAATGGGTGCAGCAGCATAATATCCAACTTAGGATGGATAAGATATTCACCACTGCTGAAATGTTGCTGGAAGTGGATAGAAAGAGCATTGAAGAAGCCTTTGCTTGCAAAATAATAGATACCTATGGTTGTGGAGATGGGATGGGTGGCGCCAGCCAATGTGCGCTATCGCAAAAATATCATATTAATACCGAGACCAGCATCATGGAGGTCTTGGATAAAGATCTAAAAACCAAAACCCAGCCCGGAGATACAGGCGAGATTGTGCTCACCTCTTTGCACGACTATGCCATGCCTCTGATCAGATATGCCCCATCAGATCAGGCTATACCCAGTGCAGCACCCTGTGAATGTGGAATCAAGCTACCCGTGTTGGATAAAATAGTGGGACGAGTGTCTGATGTGTTTTACCTGCCCAATGGCAGAGTCTTAAATGGGCTTTCTATCCCCTTTGAGGGTTTGATAGACAAGCTTTCCAAATTTCAGATAATCCACGAAAAGCCGCATTTGATAGTGATCAAGCTGGTTGTTACTCCGTCATTTACAGCCAAAGACGAGCAGGATATCGTTACTTTATTACAGCATAATGCCGGAGAAGGTATAGCCATAGAGGTGCAGATAGTGGATGATATCCCCCTCAGCGCTGCCGGAAAGCATAAATACGTAATATCAAAGGTGGAATATTGAAAGACAGCATCACTATCATCAGTAGCAGCAGGATGGGCCCCGGCACTTTTGAAGCCAAGTTTATCCCTCTTAGTAAAGTGCAGCAGGTGGATAAGATCGTGGTGGCAAGAAAGGAGCTGGGACCGGATATTGATAAGGTATCATATCAAGTGCTGCCTCGGCTGTGCAAGAATCCAATTTTTAACTTGCTTATCACGCCCTTCATTTTGGCAAGGTTGGTAAAAAAGCATAAAGCGAAGCTACTGTTGGGATATCATTATATACCTCATTTTTACCTAGTGTATATGGCAGCCAAGCTTACTGGAACCCCTTATATCCTGGGACAGACGGGCACTGATGTACACCGTTTGGCGGCTTTACCAGTAAGGGGCTGGTTTATCCGCAAGATAATAAAAAATGCCATGTTTTTCAATGTTCCTGGTTCCAAATCAAAAGCACGCTGGAACGAACTGGGCTTTGACAATGTGCACATTTTACACAGTACTATTGATACCGAGCGTTTTATCCCCTCCACCGCGGATACCAAGGAATTTGATTTCATTTATATTGGGCGTTTGGAGGTTTATAAGGGACTGCCCCGGATATTTAACGCCATGGTGGAGCTGATTAAGATTTATCCTGATGTAAAGCTTGCCGTGGTGGGCTATGGCAGTTTGGAAGAGGAATTGAAAACAGAAGTGCAAAAAAGAGGCTTGGATGGTAATATCAGCTTTCACGGGTTTCAAAAAGATACTCGGGCTTGGCTGCATAAAGCACGAATATTTGTGATGGCATCTGATAACGAAGGCTTGCCTTGCGCCTTGATGGAGGCCATGAGCTGTGGGATGGTGTGTATCTCGTCCTTGGTGGGCAATATCCCGGATATTATTGTGAATGAAAAAACCGGTTTTGGATTTGCTTTGACTGAAGTGCAAAACTTGAAGGATTTGATGCAGAATGCCTATGAAAACGAGCCGAATCTGGAAACAATGAAGAAAGAGGCGCGTAAAATGATTGAAGAGCATCACTCTCACAAAAGCGCCATCAAGCTTTGGGAAAATGAGCTAAACGAGGTGATCAAACAATGAGGAAACGTTCTTTGCCAGCCCTATTGAAAGGGATACTCAACCGATTTTTACATCACTTTGCCCGGCACAGCTTTCCGGGAGTGGTGAGGGTGTTTTTCCACCGTTTGCGGGGCGTTCATATCGGCAAAAACGTATTGATAGGCTTGGATGTGCTGATAGATGACGATGGACCGGAACGTGTGTTCATCTCGGATGATGTTTTTTTAACCGCAGGCTGTATGCTTTTGACCCACCAGCGTGATCTTGGCAATTATAAAACCGGTGATTGGGTGGGAGATATGCCTTTTATCAAGGCACCTATTCATATCAAACAAGGGGCGCATATTGGCATTGGCGCGATTATTATGCCGGGAGTTACGATTGGTAAGGGTGCCATCATAGGCGCTGGCGCCGTAGTCACCAAGGATATTCCAGATTATTGTGTGGCAGTGGGTGTGCCTGCAAAGGTAATAAAAAGATTTGGAGGTTAGAGTGAAAAATAAAATGAGATTGATTTGGCTTGTTCGCCTATGGATTATGTTGTCGCTCATGCTTTTGATATTTTCCTGCAACAGCGTACGAAGCAAGAGTTATACGTTGTCGGGAAAGATATTGGACATAGAAAACGTGGGTATTGAGGGAGCGACAGTGTTGCTTTATAAGCAGCAGCAGATCAAGGCTGGGATTTTGGAAGTCAAAACAGAATTCCCCAATATTGGGGCGGATTTGGACATGTATGACACTTTCGATCACCGCACCGCAAAGCCCATGGTAGTGGTATCGTCAAATGCACTGGGAGAGTTTTCACTAAATAAAATTGGTAAAGGCACCTACCACCTCGTGGCTTATAAAGAAGGGTATGGCTTTAAATACCAAAAAGAAATCAAGATCAATCAAAACGAAAACAATAACAATGTTATTTTATCCGATATCTTAAGCTTGCCTGCCGCGATTGATGGAGAAGCTACGATGCTGAGTGATAGGGTTTATTTGCTTTCGGGAGATTTCACCCTCTTGCCGGGCTCTACATTGAATGTTGGAAGTGGGGTAACTCTACTTGTTCCCCCTCATCACAAGCTTAATATTCATGGCAACTGGGTTATGGAAGATACATCATCCATAACAATCATGTCCTCTGATAAACTGTACTCTCACTCTCATGGTGAAGCTGATATTGAGGATTTTGACAGCATGGTTTTCCTGAGTCAAACGTCAAAGCATATTCATAGCATCAAAATGAAAAACAACGAATTGGGGATGAAGTTTCAGGATTGTAATGATTTCCATCTAAGTAATGTGTTTCTGGATTCAGCCCAATCAATCTCTGTGGGATCGTCACCGGGTTTTAAACTTTCGTATGCCACCATCTCTCAAGGGAAAGACACGGTGCGAGGAGCTGTGGGTGTGGAATTTAGTAATAACATAGAAGTAAAGAGGTGTCATTTCTTTGAAAATGAAATAGGATTAAGAATAGGTTTCAGTACTGGTGTTAATGTATCTAATAATTACTTTCATTTAAACACAAAGTATGACATGGGCTTTGACTATGGAAGTGTGGGAACGGTGGAGTATAACACTTTTCGAGATTCACCCCAGGCAATAGATAACTATCGAGGGCGGATGTACATAAATTATAATGATATACAAGCTGCCATTGGGATATATGCCTACCGTGTTTATGCTTGGATATCTGCCAATCACAATAATTTGCAATGTACAAGATATGGAATCAAATCACAGTGTATGTATCATAACTCTGACACGGTGCACTTGGATTGTACACAAAACTACTGGTACACCACCAATGTTGATGAAATCAAAAAGCTGATATTTGACAAAGACAATGAAAGAGAAACCGACCCCAATTATCACATTTTAGTGTCGAAGGTAGATTTCTTGCCGATCAGTAACAGACCCTTGGTAGCGGGAGTATCAAACTGACGTATGAATATCCTGATTGATATCAACCACCCTGCACAGGTTCATTACTTTCGGAATCTGTATTTTGAGCTGGGCGAAAAACATAAAATAGTATTTAGCTCCAAAAAAGTTCCCATCATTGAGCAACTATTTAGGGCGTACAATATAGAGTTCCATAGTTATGGAGCAAAGTCACATGGCATTCTACAAAAGGCTATCAAACAGGTGAGATATGATCTTGAGTGTATCCGTTTACAAAAAGAGCATGATATAGACATCGCCTTGGGCTCATCCGCATCAAACGTGCATGCGGCAAAGTTCACCAAAGCTATCTCCATTGCTACCACAGATAGCGACCTTGCAGTATTGCCTTTGGCAACAAAATTAGTTTATCCTTTTGCAGATTACCTGATGACCCCTGATGCGCTCTCCTTCCAGAAGCACCCCAAACAGATTTGCTATCCAGGCTATCAGGAACTGGCTTACCTTCATCCCAATAGATTTGTACCAGATCCCAGCGTTTTGGATGATTGCGGATTAAAAGAGGGCGATCCCTTCTTTATCCTGCGCTTTACAGCTTTCAAGGCCCATCATGATATTGGCATGTATGGGCTATCTAAAGAGCAAAAATGGCAGTTGATCAGACTCTTGGAACCTTATGGGAAAGTGCTGATCACCTCTGAGGTGGCGGATCCCGATTTCACGCTTTATGCAGCACCCATTTCTCCCGAAAAGATGCACTCCTTGATGTATTATGCCCAGCTACTTGCCTGCGATAGCCAGACCATGACCACCGAAGCTGCGGTATTGGGTACCCCTGCCTTTAGGTGTAATACCTTTGCCGGAAAGCTGACCGTGATCGAAGAGGTGGAAAAGTATTATGACTTGGCTTATAGCTATCATCCCCGCCACTTTGATTGGATGCTGAAGAAAATGGAAAACATCCTAAAACGAGATAACGTAAAAGCTGAATGGGCAGAAAAAAGAGATGTGATGCTATCGGAAAAAATAGATGTGACGGCATTTTGGGCTTGGCTATTGGAAAACGCCCCCGGCTCTTTGCAGGCGACAAAGATGGGGAAAGTGGATTTCGACAGGTTTAGATGATTAAGGTATTCCCGCAATGATCAAAAAACTCTTTTGGCTGTGGCTGATAGTGGTGATTGTTATCAACATCATCCCCATTGGTAATGCAGCAAATAAAAGTTTGAATACCAATAAACTCGGGCGTTTTAGATATGATTATCTGGCGCATACTGCTATCTTTTTGTGCTTTGGATTTATCTGGATAGTGGGCAGCATAATGCGTGTGCAATGGTTCAAGACCTATCCTCTGTTAAAGTTTTACTCAATCGTCTTTGTCGCTGCAATAGCGCTGGAGTCCATCCAATATATAATCCCTTGGCGTAGTTTCAATCCCATGGATCTGATCGCCAATTTGCTGGGTGCGGTATTGGGGTTGGCTGTGGCAGTTTTGATGAAGTTTACCTTGCCTGGTAGCGAGTTAGGCAGTTATTAGCTGTTATTTGGGGAGTAAAAATGAGGAATAAAGATTTTACCGTAAAGGCTTATGAAGCTCTGCTGCTTGCCCTGCAGAAAGCTGGGTATCAAGTGCAGACCTTTGCTCAGTTTTTGGAGATGCCCCAAGAGAGAGTGGTAATTTTGCGTCACGATGTTGATAAAATGCCGCTTAATTCCCTGGCTTTTGCTGCTTTGGAAAAGAAGCTGGGGATGCTGGCGTCTTATTATTTCCGCATGGTGCCGGTATCTTATAAACCCAGCATCATCAAGGCTGTTGCAGGCATGGGGCATGAGATCGGTTATCATTACGAGGATATGGACTTTGCCAAAGGGGATAAAGATAGGGCAATGGCTTCTTTTACGCTGAATCTGATGCTATTGCGTGAACTTGCCCCTATTTCTACCATCTGTATGCACGGCAGTCCACTTTCCAGATATGACAATCGTGATCTATGGCAGGATTATTCTTATAGGGAACACGGCATCATCGGCGAGCCCTATTTTGATATAGATTACACGCAGGTGCTCTATCTCACTGATACCGGCAGGAGCTGGAACAACCGGGATGCCAGCATTCGTGATAAAGTGGATACCCCCTTTAATTATGAGATCAAAAGCACCTTTCATCTCATCGAGCTCATCCAAGGCAATGAATTGCCCGATAAGATTATGATCAATACCCATCCCCAGCGTTGGAACGATGGCTGGCAGGCGTGGATGAAAGAGCTGGTGGCGCAGAAGCTAAAGAACGTGGTAAAGCGTGCGCTTACCCGTTAGATGGACCGAGGCATTTACATAATACAAGATCAAAACGAGGTAGATAGACCGTGAAATACTTAGTAACAGGCGGCGCCGGCTTTATCGGCTCCAATATTGTAGCAGAGCTCCTCAAGCAAGGCCAGGAAGTGGTGGTTTTGGATAACTTTGCCACCGGCAAGCGGGAAAACATCCTCCCCATGATGAAGAATCCCTTATTCACCATGATAGAAGGTGATTTGCGCAGCTTCCATATTGTGCGTTCCGCGGTGAAGGGCGTGGATTATATCCTACATCAGGGTGCCTTACCTTCGGTGCCGCGCTCCATCAATGATCCCATCACTTCCAACGATGTCAATATCTTGGGCATGCTGAATATCCTGGAGGCTGCCAAGGAATTTGGCGTAAAACGGGTGGTATTGGCGTCTTCTTCCTCGATCTATGGCAATAGCGAGGAGCTGCCCAAGGTGGAGGAGATGCCCATCAATCCGATGTCTCCCTATGCGCTCACCAAGTATGCACAGGAGCGTTATTGTCAGGTATTCACCCAGCTTTATGGCTTGGAAACCGTGGCACTGAGATATTTCAACGTGTTTGGTCCCCATCAGGACCCCACCAGTCAATACATCGACGTGATTCC
>LSQX01220957.1_pt2 | contig 24451 bp, 17 predicted proteins | sample 654561 | NCBI WGS metagenome assembly LSQX01 (sample SAMN04489861, study PRJNA283612) | anaerobic digester metagenome | isolation source: 4 biogas reactors fed with cattle manure at either 37C or 55C with and... | place: Denmark: Kongens Lyngby | collected 2014
CTCGCATAAAGCGCAGCGCACCGGAGCTTCGTATCCATTCGCGCTCGCTATTTTTGGCGGAGCTTTACAAAACTTTTGTCGCGTCAAAATACATATTACTTGTCATTATACTGATTGCCATAAAAGTAATGCTTGCCATCGGCGATTTTTCGCCGAATAATTCATTTTCCGATGCGGTCTATAAAGAGTACATGACAAAGCTCGGCGGCCCGATAACCGACGAAAAACGTCAGTTTCTCGCCGACGAGCGCGCAATGATAGAAGACATATTATCCCGAAAGGAGGAGATGCAGCAAAAATATGCCCGCGACGAGATAACCTACGAAGAATACTACGACTATATTGTAAAATACAACTACGCGTCCAGCCGGGACGAGTATTTTAAAATTGTCGAGCGGCATGCGGCCTATATCGACCGCATGAAAGCCGAAAAGGGGCTTGACGCGCATTTTGTCTATGACACAGGCTGGCGAGCGCTGTTTTTCTCGGGGTTTGATTTCACGCTGTACGCAGCAATCGCGCTGCTTTTTGCCGGGAGTTTTGCCGACGAACATTCCTCGCGCTCGTCATCCGGCAGCATCGCGCAGATTTTGCGGGTCACGCGGAAGGGACGCAGCCCAACCTTTAACGCAAAACTACTCACGGCGCTGGTAGTAACGGTATTATTAGCGGTTATTTGGTGCGGTATCGACGTATTATTTGTCACGCATAATTACGAGCTGCCGCTCGCATCTTCCCAGCTTGTTTCGATTGAGGCGTTTCAAAACATCGACACATCTGTCACCGTTGCCGCATACCTTGCGGAGTTTTACGCACTGCGCATAGCGGCCGGGCTTGTGCTTGCGTGTCTGGTATGCGCGCTGTCAGAAATACTGCGAAAAAGCATCTCCGTTATGGCGGCAACAGTAATTGTTACACTTTTCCCCGCCCTGCTGTCTTATTTCGGCATGACGGTATTCAGCTACGTCGACTACACGGAACTCTCACGCGCAACTCCGCTTGTATTGCGCTCGGCATCAGGCGCAAACGATCTGGGGCTGATTTTCGTTTTCGTGCTGTCGACGGCACTCGTCTGCGGTGCTTTGGTAGCGCGTGCGGCACGGACATGGACAAGGTGAAATCGGGGGCATTATCTAAATATTGCAAGGAGTTAGAGCATAAATTCGGCTTTACAATACTGATATTCCATTTCGGCGGTAAATTTGAAAATATTTTTACATACTCTTTTCTGCTGCTGTTCTTTTAGGAAACAAGCATAAAAAGCAGCCAATCTTTTTTGGTAAATGGCTGCTTTTTTTACTTGTACAGTATGTTTTAGAATGGTGCGGGACGATATTTGATAATATGTGCCACCCGGTCTTGACCTGCGCCGAACCGCGTCATATAGATTAAGTCGTCTTTGACTGAGAATACATCAAATGCCGTTTCTGTGATTGTTCCAAACTCGCGTTTGGGACACCCCGGCGCCCATTCCTGTGTGAGAGAACATAGCGTTGTAATCGTCAATAGCGAATTCGTATAAACGATATTATCATAGTGAACATGACCGCAGATATTAGCGATTACATTAGGACTGCACGCAATATCATACAAAATGCGGGGCGCGTTGAGTGTGTCGTTGTATGGCTTTATACCAAGCGGCATTTCTTCTCCGAAAACACCCGCATTATGAAGCGGCGCGTGTGTAAAGACAAAAATTTTTCGGTCGGTTTTCAATGCCTGCTCTTCAAACCACAACGCCTGTTTTTCCGATATTTCCAGCCGCCAACCGAAAGGATAGCGTCCGTTTTCATCAAAATGATATGGGATATCAACAGAATTCATAAAAACCATTCTGTATCCCGGTTCCACATCAATGTAATAGTAGTTTTCATCGGTCGGGTTGTATTTCATACATAATGCGTGCATTTCCGCCGGGAGAATGGAATGTGCCATACAATCCCAGCCATGGTCAACCGCATTTCCGAGGCCGTCATCGTGGTTTCCGATGACATTGTGAACGGGAACACTGAGCCCATATAAAGCATCATACACTTCTTTGACAGACGCTTTAAAGCGTTCAGGCTCCGGATAATAGTCGTTTCCGACATCACCGCCGCTGACAACAAAGCTTATTTCCGGACACCTGTCAAGGATATACTGAATCGAACGAATAGCGTTAACGGCAAGCTCTCGCGTATGATTGTTTGGCTTTACACCTGTATATTCATTTGTGTATTCATTTAAACGGTTGTGCTGGTCGGTGATGAACACGAAGTTGAGCGGTGCACCGATCCTCTTGATTCTTTCGATTTTTTCATCATAATGGTCGGTCAGATATCCAATGTCTTCCATATTTATAATACCTTTATTTCACCTAAACGGTGATTATTTGGGTACTGCATGACCGGCGGTTTGTCTATCTTTATTTGACGCAAATATTATTTTCCTCTGTGACATTAATGCAGTTGTTTAATACGATCGGTTTACCGGCGCAGTTTTCAAAACGGTTGCCGGTCAACGTAACACCGTCTGTCGCCGTTATGTAGATACCGCCTGCCCCGCTATCGCGGATTATGTTGTTTTCCATGCGGATATTTTTATGGACACCCGCAGGATACGACTCAGGCCCGATGTCGTGACATGCTTTGACAACAACCGCGCCGAGGCAGGCACCGTTCATGATCAGAGAATTCTTTTCAAACAGGCAATCGCGAATGACGACATTCTCTGACGGGCCAACTTCATACCAAACACGTACATCCGGCGATATGATGATGGCGGGAAGAGAGGTTCCGCGTATATGACAGCGTTCTATTGTCATGTTCTTTGATTGAAGAAGGAATCCGCGTGCACGGGTGTGCATACATGTGCAGTCTTGAATGTGGACAGACGGGAAAAAAGCCTCGTTTGCAAGGATATCGCCGACCGCATACGTTCCGCTAACATCGGAAATGTGTGCCATGCCGTTTTTGTAGCTGTCTATGCGAAACTTACCCTTTTTAATAAACGTTTCACGGTCGTAAACAGCAACCGTGTCACCCGCTTCTGCCCATAGAGGGGAAAGCTGACAAGCGTTCATTTGGCGGTCGCGGTAGATGCAGAAAATCGTGCCGGCATCGTGGTCGATGGATGCGATCTCTCCGGCCTGGCTGTGAACATTAAGCGCGTCATCACCAAGTCCGTCAAAATGACAGTCCTTCAAATAGAGATATCCGGTCAAGCCGATGACATGGATGCCGTCTGCGTTGGCTGGACAGATGGCATGACTGCCCTTCGGCGGACGTATATTAAACGCTTCAAACGTAAAGTCTGAGCAGCGTGGATAAATGACCGCACCCATGCTCGCGCAGCGCTCAATTTCAATATGGGAGAGCGTAACGGTTTTGCACCCCGAGAAAATGAAAAGCGAATTTCCATAAATAGTATAGCGGAAATAGATGCGCTGACCGATATATAGCGACGTCATATCAAATTCTTTCGGTTTGTCGCCATAGCAGTGGATAACGGTTTCCGGTGCCTTGACACGTATCACATTGTCACCGACAAGCGAATAGACGACACCGGTAATCTTCGTGCGCTTTTGGCCTGTTTCATCAACTATGACCTCCGATGTAATACGGTCATAAGTCGCAATCACATAATCAGGGGTTCCCTCCGCATCACAGGTGTTGGCTCCATAGAAATGCTCCCAGCCTGTGACAGGAAATTCATCATATATTTTGACATCATAACTCCGTGTTTCTGGATTGACGGCAATAATTTCACCTGCACAGCTGACCGGTTCATCTGTTGTAAAGGTAAAATTGCGGAATGTAAGGTTTTCACAATCCTTTATGTCAAAACCGTTATTGTTTTTTGCGGGATCATCCCACGGCGAATAATGTGTTACCAGTGTAGCATTTTCGCCGCGGACGGTTAGATTTTTTTTACCGATTACGGGGATAACCCTGGTAAAATAATATGTGCCGGCCGGAAAAAGCAGCTCCGTATCATCAGGTAAAGACTCGATCAATGCGGTTAGTTTGTCAGCAATACAGGTTTTCCCCGTATTGTCAATACCATAGGACAGAACAGAGACAACATCCAAAGCAAATCACCTCTAAAATTTCGAGCAGTCTATGACAGAATAAACTGTCCCGTAATGTATCTCTATATTATCGCCGGTCCGCCTCCCGCAGCTTTTGCACAATGTTAGAAAATCCCATGATCATACCGGATTGCCCTGGTCGCAGAACCTTTCTCCGGATATTCATGGGATTTTTCACGCTACATCAGAATATGCACAGCGTAGAAAAGGGACATCCTGTATGAAGCACGGTTTTGCTCTTTGCTCTGATTTCCGGAGAGATATTTTAGCGCTTCTTTTTCAGAACAAAACCTGCGGCAACAATCGCGACAGCAACTGCTGGGATGATACCTGCGTCAGCGGTGGACGGAGCAACTACTACCTCTGCTTCCGTTTCGGCAACGGTATCCGCAGGCGCTTCTTCAATGGGCGACGCTCCGCTGACAGCGGTTTCGGAAAAGACGAGTTTACTCAGGAAGCCGGCGTCGGACCAATAGGGGTTTTCTGCGCTTGTGAAGGAACCAAATTCGTCCCTTATACCGTCATCGTCGATATCGTTGTTGAATGCACAGTTGATGCCCATGGTGTGACCTGCAGCTGCTTCCATGTTCGGACTTCTAAAAGCGATTTTCGCTTCAATCACATAACTTTTACCGTTATCCACAACAGCAGTTTCAACATTTGCGTTGAGATCTTCTCTGTCGCTGTAGAATTCACCGTCAACATAAGTAACATAAGATATACCCTGGCGGGTGATGGTCAGGCCCCATTCACCGATATCGGTGTAACCGTCATTTTCAGTGTTCATTTCATCCATGAAGATATCAACGGATTCAGCGGAAGGAATCGATTCGGTGTTGGGGGTATCATCTTCAACAACAACCAGCACATACAGATAGTTTTCATCCCAGAGAAACTTACCGTAACCGGTTATCTCTCTCATTTCATCGCCATAGTCAGCGTTTATAGCCGGAACATCTGCCCAGATCTCGTCAACAACGCCGTCAATCACGGGCTTAGTGAGCGCATAATATGCTTCTATATCGGCCTTAGCTGCGCTTGCGGGAATAAATGAAAGGCAAACAGCAAGTGCGCATAGAAAAAGAGAAAAAACCATTTTCATGATTATAATCTCCTTCGATTTTGAAATATAAGACGATCAGTTTCATATTTCAGCCATATTATATATTATAATGTAAAAGCTGTAAATGCAATATTGTTCCCAAAACACGTTCTATTTTCTCATTTACGCGGCAAATAATAAAAGTGCATATCAAGAGTTCGACCTTTGATATGCACTTTTTTGCTGAAATATGTAGAACGAATTGATGGATTTTGATGATTAGTTTTCGGTATGTGACGCTTATTTTGCTCCATCTAATTTCAGAACGGCTTCCTCAATGCTTGATGCAAAATAGATGCTGTTCCCTTTATTGCTTTCATATATAAAGTCCCTGGGAGGTTTGCTTGTGTATTTTGAGTAATCTCCGACAATAGCCAGCTTTATGTGGCAATTAACAAACTTTTGCAGTATTTCGCCTGCAAGTCCGGTGCTTAAAATAAAGAAAGTCGTGGACTACACAGGACTTGTTAACTATAAATTTATCACAATCGGTTTCGTATTGCACAGTTGCAATTAAATCCAGCGCCGACTGGGCATCTTTGATAATGTGTGTATTTTCCGGATATGAAAACACCTCCTGTTGCATTTTCTTTCTACAACAGGAGGTGTCTTTTTTCACTGTATGTTTTTGGGGTATCCTTTTAGCGTAGTGTGCCTTGGTTTTATCTCATTTTATAAAGTGCAGTATCCCCGCCTGTGCAAATAAAGATACAATAACTACTGAGGTGTCAATAATAACACCTGCAACCATCGGCTTTATGCCAACGCTGGAAACTTCTTTAAAACTTGTCCTCAGCCCGATTGCCGCCAATGCCATTGACATAAAGAATTTAGACAACGTCGACAGTCCGCTGACGATATTATCCGGCATAAATCCTATGCTTCTTATGGTGACTACAGCGAGAAACCCAACAATAAACCATGGGAATATTTTGCGAATGTTTACCTTTTCAGCGGTTTGCGACGGTGTTTCTTTTTTTGTGTATATCCACGAAAAGATAAGTACAATTGGCACGATGAAAAGTGTTCTTGTGAGCTTGACAATTGTTGCAAGGGAACCAGCAGCATCGGAAAATGCATATCCTGCCGCGACAACCGAAGATGTGTCGTTAACCGAAGTACCGATCCAAAGTCCGTATCCGGTATCACCCATACCCAAAACGCGTCCTATCCAGGGGAAGGCGATAACGGTTAAGATGTCAAAAATAAAAGTAGCAGACATTGCATAAGCAATATCCCGATCCTTCGCCTTTATGGTCGGTCCAACCGTCGCAACAGCGGTGCCACCGCAAATAGCGGTGCTAACTGAAAGAAGGCTGGCCAGCTTCCAGTTAATTTTAAAAACTTTCTTGCATATATACGCTACACCAAAAGTAGTCGCAAGGGTGAACATCATAAGTATTAGCGCATATCTACCTGCTTTAAGTACTTGAGAAAAGCTCAGAGTTATTCCTGAAAGAATAATTCCCGCACGCAGGATTATTTTGGAGGTCCAGCTTATTCCCGCATCAAACACTTCATATCTACATACAAGCGGATTCAGTAGCATCCCAAGAAGCAGCGCAATCAGCGTTCCTCCGAGAATACCGGCAGGAAGAACCAGGCTGATCACATAAGCCGACGCAGCAATTCCCCCTGAAAGAATAATGCCTAATACGTTCTTTTTAAAACGGCCCATTTTTTAAGCGATGTCCTTTCGTCTTTTTTTATCCAGCATTGATTTTAACACATTTGTATGATAAAATAAAATTATACTTTCTTATAATAACATTAGCTATTATTATAATTGGTGGAAAAATGCTGGATTTCAGACACGAAACATTTCTTACACTATGCTCTTGCGGCAGCTTTACAAAAGCGGCTGACCTTTTACACATTACACAGCCTGCCGTATCACAGCATATTAAATATCTTGAGGAATACTATGGATGCAAGCTTTTCGATACAACCAACAGAAAATTAAAGCTTACGCATCAAGGAGAACTCTTAAAAGAGTTTGCAATGACTGTTTTTTCAGACTCCAAGCATATTAGAGAAAACATCAGCGCAGTCAACACATACACTCTACAGTTTTCCTTCGGAGCTACCTTGTCTATTGGAGAATATGTTATGCCTGAGATTCTCTCCAGTTTGCTTACAAAGTATCCGGAAATGAAAATCCATATGTCGGTTGCAAATACGCAGGTGCTTCTTGAACGGCTCAATAGCGGTGAGCTGGACTTTATTGTTGTGGAAGGGCTGTTTGATAAATCACAATACGATTCCATCTTGTTCAGTTATGAAAGGTTTATTCCTGTCTGCTCGCCAAAGTCTGAATTTGCAAATTCAGAAGTAAGTTTTGATGAAATTACAAAAAGCCGGCTGATTTTGCGGGAACGAGGATCGGGCACCCGGGAAATCTTTGAAAATATACTGCAGAAATACAATTATTCCCTCCAATCATTTGATAAAGTGATTGAAATAGGAAATATGGCTGCAATAAAGAAAATGGTTTCTAAAGGCTTAGGCATCACATTTTTGTTTGAAGTGGCCGGGAAAATGGAAATTGACAGTGGAATCCTTTCGGTTATCGACATCCATGGCTTTTCTGAACAGCGTGAATTTAATTTTGTTATGTTAAAGAATAGCTTTTTTCGTGAGCGGTATATGAAATTTTACAAGCTACTAAAACAGACATTTAATGAGATGAGAAACGGTTAGCGGCATGTTTTGGGTAGCCGGCAAGCCCAAGTTAGTGGGCAGTCGTATTCTGATTAATGGAGGCTGCTGTTTAGAAAGACAATTTACCCAGGAATTTAATCCTGCTTGACGGTGGATGTAGGTAAATAAAATAGAAAAAGTACAAGGCACTCTACACATTTTGCATAGAGTGCCTTGTATCTGTTTAGATCAAATCACTCGTACATGATGTTTTTGATGTTTCGCTCGTTTATTATATAAATAAGGTAGTCGGGGTTTTCTTTAGCGATGCGGTCGAGATTGAAGGAATAGTCCCACATAGCCTGCCACGTTATCTTGGAGAATCGGTCCGTCAGGAAGTTGAAAATGGGACCGCAAAATGAGTCGCGCATGATATACGCACTCGGAAGCTCCAAGTCGGTCAGGTTACTTTTGGTGGTTTGATTCTTACTTGTGACATTGTGGTCTATAACCACACTGTTACCGTTGTAGATGTCCCGGAAACCTCCCGGCGGCTCAAATTTGAAATTGACAAACGTTGTGTATTCCCTCAGCACATTGCGTTCAAGGCCCAATGTGGCATATATGTCCCCAAAGTACACTTTTTTGTTATAGAACTCAAAATCGCTTGATGGGCGTGGAGCGGCGTCGGGAAACTTTTTAGCGATGTAGTTCATAAGCTCTACATACCCGAAATAGGCGCCGTAATCGCTCCAGTGGGAGTCGGTGCGGTGGAATATCTTAAAGGAATCGTATTTATGGGCGAACATCACCTCGCTCAGGTCGATTACGGTAACACCAGCCCCGCTCATGGCATCTTTGAATTGATCGGTTAGGGTAATGCCTTTGGTCTGTTTTATGTAGGACGGTACATGCTCGGCGTATAGCCGCATGGGTGATGGAATCAACAGCACAATTATTTCGGTGTCAAGCTCCCTGGAGCGCAGGTCGGTTACCTTTTTAGCATAACGGTTTTTAAGTTTTTCAACATCGTTGTCTTTCAATACATCGCTACCCACAAAGCCGGGAATGCAGTCGGCAAACCAGCTGAAATAGTCATTGCCGACCACCACGCCGTAGATACCGCTGTCTTCGTACATGGTGATGCCCTTCTGGGGGCGTACAACATACTTTACGACGTCGCTCTCGGCTTTGCCGGGGACGGTTGCCGACATATAGAGTACCGATACATTCTTGGGATCTATAGGCACTTCCACAAGCCAGTCGCCATAGTCGCTTCGCGAGTTTATCTCCACGGTACCGCCCTTAATATGTATAACCGCACCTTCCTCGCAGGAGCCTCCGAGCAAAAACATAGTGTTGCGTGAATATTTGCAGACGGTTACCGCGGGAATTTCGGTGATCTGATCGGGCGGCAGGTTCTTCTTCGGTTCCGGTTCCAGCATGGAAACATCGATTTTGGCTTCGGATTCAATATCCACGACAGCGACTGATTCAACGGGGTAGCTAAATTCCGTTTCCGGTGTCGTTTCCTCGTCCGAAGTGACAGGGATGCCGGGGTTTTCATTTTTAGTGTTTATCTGTGCCTTGTCTCCCAGCAGCTTAACTATGGCCTCTTGCGCCTTGTCGTTGTCGGTCGTAGCAAGCAGTATGGCATAATTGCCGACGGTGAAGATGCGGGCATCCTGTATCACCGGCACATCTTCTGGGTTGTAGAACCTAAGGTCGGGGCTGTCCTGATGTGTACGCCGCGCATGCAAATACTCGGTCGCTTTGGCGAGTCCGGCGGTGTCCTTGACCTTGAGCACATCCACCTCAAAGGCATACCAGCCCTTAGGGATATAAAAGGCGTAGTCAGATAGCAAATCCATAACAGGATCAACTTCCATCTTGCCTGTAATCAGCCATCCGCTGCGCTCAGGCTCGAAATATTCGGCGGCATTCTCTGCAGCGCCAAAATAATACCTTGTCATTGGTGAAAGCTCCTGCCCGTCAAAAACCGCCATAATGGCATCGGCAATTTCCTTTGCCGACAGATCAGGCAGCAGGGCGGTATCTGAATCCTCGGTACCGCTTGATTGGGTCTGTGTGGTAGAATCGGCTATACCCGAGCCGCTGCTCTGCCTCGCACATCCCGGCAATAAAGCAAACATAGTTAAAACCATCAAAAACGCCATGCATCGAATTTTAAACATAGGCTGATCCTTTCGTATATGCAAATCAATTTCACCCCGCTGGAGTGCCACTATGGATGAAAACAGATGATGGGTCTGCCACGGGAGGCGGTACTCCGCGCCTGAGATGAATTGTTACTCCGGCATGATGACCATGATGTCGCTATATACCAAGTCGGCGTAGATATATCCTGCCGGGAAGTTGAAGGCTCCTGTGCTTTTCTTTATGTAGGTATCCAAAAAAGTATTGACTGCTCCGGTTATGCCTTCCGGGGCTGTTGAGCGGAAGCAGAGGTTGCTATTTTCCACCGAGATTTTTACCAGACCATCCACAGGCAGACCTGTGTCAGACAGAATTATCGCACGGTCATATTTATCGTATTCCGACGAAACTTCTATCTTTAGGTCAAAGCCCGTCCTTTCCAGTATAGCGTCATGAAGCAGCTTTGCCGCTTTCGCATATTCGTCTAAATCGGGGTGCACTATGGTGTAGTCCTTGATAGAGTTGCCGTTTACCTGAATGTCACGGATTGGGTAGTTGTTTTTGATATAAGCGGCCAGTGCTTCGTCTGCTCCGTAACCAAGGATGCCGTATATGACGCTCTGACAGAGGTTGTCCATGTTGCCGATAATCAGAACGCGGCTGATCTCTTCCGTTAACACCAGCTTTGCAATTGAGGTGGAATAATAACGCAGGTCGAGGATCACAAGATCGTAATGCATTGCTAAAAATGGAATCATTGAATGAGCAAAACTGTCTTTTAAGACAAGCAGCTTTTCGCGCTTTTGACCATCGGCTCGGGTAATATCCACTCTGCCGTTATTGCCGCTGATAAATGAGGAGTATTTATCTTTTTTATCAAGGTAACTGCGGTCGTAAAAGCCTTTAAAACTCCTACCGGTGTCCTCAATTGCCGTTATGTAATCCTCGTCGCCTTCATAACGGAAATATTCAATTGTATCTGGTTTGATCCATTTCATGCCGGCTTTGCTCCAAGTAGTACCGAAGAAGCTGTCGGAAGCCTGCTCTATCGTAAACTCGGAGAGGGGCACAGGTTTCAGCTCGCTGTCCCTCCAAGACTCTATAATCTTGGAATAAGCATAATAGGCGCCAAGCGTTGTCCAATGGTGGTCGGTGCGAAAATAAAGCGGCTCGGTAGCTTTGGTGCTTTCGGTAATTGCCTTCAGAGTGTGCATCAGGTTGATATATTGCAGATCCTTGCTTTGATTAATAAGATATTCAGCATATAACCAAAGCTCGTCAGAAAGTGTTTTGGGGAAGGTAGCAGGGAGGTAGCTTTTCATGACATCGTAGGTACGTCCGGCAATAGCCAACGTCACAGGTACGTTCATTTGCTTCATCACAGAGGCAAAAGAACGGATAGGGCCAAGGTTATCCCTCAGCGTAGCAGTATCCGGCTGTGAGGGACGCGTAATTAAATATCCGTCACGGCCAAGTATAACCGAATTGTTTTCCCGCTTTTGCAAAGCAATCTCGGTAAAACCCTTGATACCTATGAAAAAGTCACGGGCGGGAAACTGGTCGGCATAATATTTGGCGATATCTTCAGTAAAGCTGCCGTCAAGCAGTCTGCCAAACGGTTTGTCGAAATAAGAAATTTTAGGAAATTGCTGTAGAGCGCGATTTTCCTGATCTGAGAAGGTTTTATCCGGTAAAATTATTAATAAAGCTCCTGCGATGAATATCGCTGCCAGAAATGTGAAAACAGTTAGCAGGTCGACGATGCGTGACTGTGGAGCGCATCGCATTTGTATGTCCATTAGGATATCCTGTTCGGTATTTTTTTCAGGTCTTTTATCCATTCTTTTGACAATTCTCCTTCACAACACCAAATAACGGTAAACTTGAGGGGATAATCCGCGTTGAAACTCATATTTTCAAACTTTTTGGCGCGGATTTTTGTCGAGTCTAAAGTCGAGTTTATATCTTTAAAATCTGAAATAAAGGAAGGGATTGTATGAGGAATCCACCAGATATGACACTCCCAACACTAAAGCGGCAGCTCCCGCGGCATAGGCTGCGACCTTGATCCACATGTGCTTTTCGTAAATGCGGTAAAACAGCCTGCGGGGCAGCGGGGTGGATGCCAACACGCATATACTTATAAAAGGTAGCAAGCGTATGATGTTGTAGATGTCCATCTGTGAGAGGAAGGCGGCAGTTTTGACGCCAAACATATTGCCCAGGTAAACGATACCTGCGGACAAATCCTCAAACACAAATAGCAGCCATCCTAAAAGTACAAAAAACAGCGCATATAGATGCTGGAAAAACGCCGGTAGTTTTACAAGCTTCTTGAGCAGCACTTGTTTCTCAATCACCAGCAGCACGAAGTAGTAAAGACCCCAGAGTATGTAGTTCCAGCTTGCCCCGTGCCATATACCCGTCAGGAGCCAAACAATCAGCAGGTTGCGAATATTTTTTGCGGTGGAGCAGCGACTGCCGCCCAGCGGAAAGTATACATATTCACGGAACCAGGTGGAGAGCGACATATGCCAACGTCGCCAGAAATCGGTGATTGATCGGGCTATGTAGGGGTAATTGAAGTTTTCAAGGAACCTAAAGCCGATCATCTTACCAAGTCCTATAGCCATGTCGGAATAGCCTGAAAAGTCAAAATAAATTTGGAAGGCATAACAAATCATGCCGATCCAAGCGCCTATCACTGTTCGCTCGGTAAGCGGTACGGCTGACTGAGCACTCCAAATTTCACCGGCTACATTAGCCAGCAGAATTTTTTTTGCAAATCCACATAAAAATGTCCGTATGCCCGAAGCGAACAATGCGACATTTTCTTCGCGGTCGCGCAGCATATCATCAACGTCTTTATAACGCACAATCGGTCCAGCAATAAGCTGGGGGAAGAGCGTAACATAAGCTCCGAAGGTGGCGGGGTTTTTCTGGACCCTGGCGTCGCGACGATATATGTCAATTACATAGCTGAGTGACTGGAATGTATAAAAGGAGATACCGATAGGCAACTTTAGGTTAAGCATCGGCAGCCAGTCAAGTGCGGGAATAAGTCTGAGATTGCCGACGATGAAGTCGTAATATTTGAATACCCCAAGGATTCCCAGGTTAATGATTATGGCCGCTATCAGCACGCCTTTGGCTTTCCCGGGCTGCGTATCGAGATGCTTGTCAATCAAATAACCGCAAAAATAGTCCACCATTATGGTGGCTATCATTAGGAATACATAAATGGGCTCGCCCCAGCCGTAGAAAATAAGGCTGGTGACAAGCAGCACCACGTTGCGCCATTTAAGGTGTTTTTTGGGGACGGCATAATATAATAACAAAGTGACCGGCAAGTATAAAAACAGAAACTCCAAGCTGGAAAAAACCATGTGAATATCCTTTCGTCTCGTTATTTGTCAGCAGTTTATATAAAACTTCAATTCTTACGTTGCTTTGCCAGCATCGCGTTTTATCGCACCATCAGCGATCTTAGATAAATATATTGCTTTTGCCCATTTGCTAATAATACTACATATCCAGAATGTTTTGCAAGCCTTTGCTGTTGACCGTTTTAAGTAATTTTCAAGCAAAATAATCCATATAAGCCGACCTTTTGTTATATATTTTGCTAATTAAATTATACATAATAAAAACATCATCGTCAATATGTGACAAAGCAACATATTATTTTTCAGATAAAACAATATAACCGCCGTCCAAAGCGCGCTGCCCGAGCCGATGACCTCGGTGTCGGAACCGGCAAGTAAAAAAAAGAGCACCTTCCTAAAGATGCTCTTTTTTTGCTCGTAAATATCCTTCACCGGGATTAGCGGCTCCGGCAGCGCGCTAAAAACAGCGGTTAGCTTCTGCTACTTGAGCAATGAAGGTGTGTCAATTTCGAAAACGCCGCTCATGCAGGGCTGCCGGTGCCGCAAAAGCTGAAAGAAATCCTCGCTAAACTCAAGGATGATATTTATATAGTCCAAACAACAACTGTTTTATCGGACAGCACGTCTTAACAATAATAATGTTACTTTTTATCGAGCAAACGCAAATCAAAGGTGAACATAAAATCATCGCACATTGCATGGCGTTCACACAATATCAATAAGATATTGTCATCCGTAAACTTGAGGTATTGAGGACTGCAGCCGTTTGCAATTATATCGAACGTATCGATAACGCGGCCGTCAATGCTGTCGCATACCATTAGAACGCGGTGTAACGGGTTGCTTTTGTAGTCAGGAGTATATAAAAATATCAGATGCTTGCCGTCCGGTGACAATATTAGTTCCACATCCTGAGTACGAAGATCAATGCCGCTTGGCGCAAGCATATCATAATGCTCATCCAAATCGCCGGTCAGGTCAATTCGTAAAAATCCCTGACCCAAAGAAAATATTCCTTTGTTTCCTATATAAAGCATATCACCCGATAGGAAAACCGGATAAAAGTCGTTACTGAAAAATCTGTTTTCTTTCGTTTCAATGTTATATATGCCGAATCCTGCGGTGCCTTCATATAAACCGACGCTGTATATAACCAAACGGTCGTCATATACATCGAAAAATCTTGCCACATTAATTTTATCAATTTCGTAATCGTCGCCAACATAGCTGTCGTATATCAATATGCGTTCACCGGTATTTTTGTCGGTTATATACAGGTCACAATCTTGGTCCTGGTCAAGTATATATTTCCCGCCTCCTACTTCAACAGGCAATGCTGTGCTGCTTGAGCTTGGTTTTTCGAAATCCTTGATCTCTTCCTCGGACAATATTTTCCTGTCCGTCAAGTCGGCAGTCACACAGACAGTTTTTGTGCGGTCTTTATTTTGAAAATAGAATTTTGCTATTCCTTCGCTGTCAAGTTCGGTCAAATGCATGTTGAAATACCATACATCGGGGTCCCGGCCGGTTATTTGTGTTATATTATACTCGCTTATACCATGGTCGTATTTATTGTCGAGCGAATCATGCAAACTGTCGCTAAAGCGGCTATCGCGTTTCAAAGCCTCGAATACATACGACCTGTTTATTGTTGGGGCACTGCTGTCAAACACCAAATCGACAAGGTAGCGGTTTTGGTTTTCTACTGCTTCGATAACCCATATCACCACAGGCTCTCCATCGTCAAAGGCAACATTATATTTTCCTGCACTCGCAGTATATTTTTCAGATATTTGCTCAAGTGACGCTCCATACAGAAAGTCGGCGCTGACAGGCGCTCTGTCAGCGTTAAACAATAAATCTGCATACAGCCATATCCATTTATCCGCTACAGTGAAATCGCCTGTTATCGATTTGTTTTCTCTCTGTATCAGGTAAAGCAGCTTTTCGCGGGGTGTTATTTCCGCTTCGGTCGTAGTTTCGGAAGTGTCTGTGGTAATGGTTTCGTCTTCGCTTTCCGTTTGACCGGAAGTTTCGGTTATGCCCTTTGTTTCGTCGCTGCCGAAGCGAGTGTTGCAGCCAGACAAAAACAAAAAAGCGATAAAAAGCGCCAGAAATACAGTGGACATAGCCACCGGAAACAGCGGATGCCTCAATCTTTTGTTCATTGTCAATCACCATTCATGAATTAATAACTTTAAAAAGAATTATTAGCTTTCGATTTTTAGACAATCAGTTTACTACGAGCTAATCTTATCAATACGCAATATTGTTGTCAACATTAACTATTGGGGCATTAGATAAATAGACGAAAAACGCACTTGTTTGTTTCGGATGAATTAAAAGGGAAAACTTCAAAGAAGAGCCACCCCATATTTAGATGAGATTTTGATAATCTTTAATGGATTATTTTTGTTGAAAAAAGCAACTGTATACTATACAATTAACTCAAGAAATATATTCCACAAGTCGCTTTTTATGGCGGAGGTTTGTAGTGAAAACAAAAAACAAAAGATGATAGATTTTCTTCTTAAAAATGCCAACCCGTCAATTAAACTTCGTGTAAAAAAGGAAGTTTTAAATTCCCTTTCTAAAGAAGAAGAGGAAATCTATCAAAATCAAATAATGAAAGAACCGAATATCCAAAAAATAATCGGTTACCAAAAAGAAAACGGTTGGATAGGAGATGGCTTTCACGACTATCTTGATTCACAAGAGGGAGGCACAAAATACCTTGGTGAAAAAGGTCTTAAGGGCACACCCGTTTTGAATCGCGCTATGGAAGCCTTTGCGACAATTCCGCTTGATGATTTTGCCTACAACAGAAAAGGCAGATATATTGATGAATTCAAATATGTTGCATGTGGACAACAGCACGACTTAAAACCGGCTTATAAATAGCGAGTTTTAGGAAGGCAAAAGGCCTGATCTCTCGCTGCGCCTGTATAGCCCGTGCCGGGTATGATGATGAAATTGATATTTCACCGCAGATTCAGCTTTCTATAGATTCTTTCAGACGTGTGCTTGAAGTTGACTCTGTATTGGACATAACCCGTCCTATTCAAAAAGGGAAAAAACTTGTTTTCAAAGATTATGAAAAGTGGCCTTGCCGTTACCACCTTGACATTTTGGCTCATACCGGTTCATGGAAAAACGAAAATAACATAAAAATTATTGCCGATTCTGTAATAAAGCTAATGAAGACAGACCGACCGGAACTTTTTAACCTCATTCCTCAAACATACATAGATAATCCCGTCAGCACTCTCGGAGCATTTCCGGCACAAGGATTGTCCGTTATGTGTAGGGGGATTTATCCATTTCCGGTCACACACCCGAACGGAACGGAGTTAGACTATAATCTGGCACTCATAGAATGGTTTGCAAGGTGCGGAATCGTTCCCCATGTCCCGGCATTGCAGAAAGCTGTCAATGAAATAATGGACTATGTTGATGATAACGGCATCTGCCATATTCCTGTAAAGTATAATGATTTGTTCAAGGGCTGGGGGCCATACGGCGGTTTGCAGCTGGAGGTCGATTGGAGATCGAAAACTCGCAGGGCTTGTGATATAACTTTTAGGGCGCTTTTGATACTGCATTATGCTAACTTATGGGCATAAACAAAATATTAGACAAGACATATTTATCAAAGCTCCTAAATCGTCGGTTTTATTACACGGCGCCAACGTGATGATAACGACACCCCATATGCCAGACATTGTTATCATTATTTGTCTAACATATGGGGTTCAGATCACTGATAAATTACTTTTCTTTTATGTTAATCTAAACTGCATTTTATATAACAAAATATATATTTACTTGCCTGTGACTTAAATAAACGAGCATACTCACCATCAAGCTTTAATAGCTCGTTGTGAGGGCCTTGCTCAATTATATGGCCATCCTTTATAACGAGAATTTTATCTGCAAGAGTGGTGTTTGATCAGCGGTGTAAAATCGTTATTGAACACCTTCCCTCGCTCAGACTATAGAGCTGGTTGAATATACGATCTTCCGAAATTGGGTCAAGTGAAGAGGGTTCATCGAGAATCATATAATCACTTTCTTTAAAGCATGCTCGCGAAAGACCTCATGGACATCCAAAAAGCACACTAACTTGCAATAATAACCTCCCCGTGTTATAATCCAAATATAGGGTTAAGCAATACGGAGGATAATAAAATATATGGAACGCATTTCGTGCTATATTCTGGCGCTGCTTATTTTTGCATTTGTAGCCCTTACAAATACATCCTGTACAAACACCACCGACGCAAAACCTGCTATCACATCCTCTGCAATAACCGATACCGCAGAAACCGCTGCCGAGCCCGATCGCCTCGATGAGCTTGGCAAAAAAAATTTTGACGGGCGTGTGTTTACAATCCTTGACGCAAATGACCATCCCTACATGCACATCAATCTTCCGGGCGAATCTCTGAATGGCGACATTGTAAACGACGGACTGTTCAACCGCGACCTCGCAATCGAAGAAAAATACAACGTCGATATCCAATACATTCAGATTACGAACGCGAAGGCCGGCACAGACTCGATGAAAAACAGCGTTTTCGCGGATGACGGTGCTTATACAATCTGCATTTCGACGCTGCTCGGCGGTACTCTCGGTGCGCTTGCACCCGAAGGTATACTGATGAATCTCTGTGGACTTGATTATCTGTCTCTTAATGAAAACTGGTGGAGCTATCTGATGTACGACAGTCTACGTCTCGACGGAAAGATGTACTATACCACCGGAGACATCTCACCGACAATGTATCAGATGCCTGCCTGTTTCTTTCTTAACACCTCGCTTGCTGCGGATTACGGGATCAAGACCGACTTCTGTCAACTTGTGCGTGACGGAAAATGGACGCTCGACCAAGCTGCAGAGATATCTAAGGACTTGAATCAGGACCTTAACGGGGATGGTATTATGCACGCTTCCGATGATTTCTTCGGCTATATACACCAGAAACTCGGCGGAAACGTGACTAACGGACTCTTAACCACCGCGGGAGTTGAGCTTTCGAAAATATCAGCCGACGGTAAAACGCTCTCGGTCGATCTTGTGAACGAGCGTACTCTCGGAGCAATCGAAAAGATCAAAAAAATGCTTGTTGATATCAATTTTGTAGAGCAGAACGACGTTATCACAAAGGCGTTCAAAGAAGACCGTGCGCTGACACTTTACCATTATGCCGAGAGTGCATCTGTGCATCTGCGCGATATGAAGAGTGACTACCTTATACTGCCGATGCCGAAATACGACGAGATGCAGAATGACTACCATTCGTATGTGAACCCTTGGGCAAACGCTTTCGTAGCAATTCCGAGTACAAGCGACCCAGATTTTACCGGATTTATAACCGAAGCGCTCGCTTATTACTCATACAAGAACATCCGTCCGCTCGCGTATGACCTCACATATAAGGTTAAGTCTTCGCGCGATGAAAATAGCGCCGAAATGCTGGACATAATTTTCAATACACTTTACATCGACTTTAATTGTATTTACAACTTCGGGGCCACAAATGATGCACTCACAAATGTACTTTTCGGCAAACAAGAACTGGCCTCAGCAATGGCAGCAATTCAAAAGAAAATAGATGCTGAAATTGATAATTTCGTTAAGAACTGGACCGCTGCAAATTAAAGAACAAAGCAAATGGCCTGAATCGGCTTGTACTATACCCCGAAAAGCAGAAAGTAAAAAAAGCACCTTCTGTTGTAAAAATAAAACTACAACAGAAGGTGCTTTTATGTCCAGAAAATACACAAAGCTCAAGAGGTTAAGCCAAAGGCAGCGAACTGCTGCCTGAGTGCTTGTGATTGTTTCCAATCACTTCTTTGCCATCAATCCCGCGCACTCAACGTGAGTTATCAAACTAATCTACACTTTATTGAAAACACCACATCAAGCTGCATTTATGCCGCTTTATAGTTTATCTTGTTATATCAAAAAGTAATTTCTGCTTAGGCTATTTCAGGTTTCGAGCTGATGAGTTTTCAATGTCTATCGTTGGGTATTACTGTAATACAATTTACAGTGCATCTGCCGGCGCTTCGGTGGGGTGAAAGGTGCTGTAACCAATCGGATAAAGGGTTTGTATTGTGAGCATATCTTCTTCAGACAATTCAAAGTCAAAGACTTTGGTATTGTCTATAATACGTTCTGCGTGAACGGACTTTGGAAGCGGAAGTACACCGCTCTGCAGCGCAAAACGGATGCACACATGTGCAACGGTCTTTCCATACTTTGCGGCAATCTTTTTTAGAACGGGGTCACCAAGCACCTTACCGCAGCCAAGAGGAGACCATGCCTCAACGAGAATACCGTTGTCCTGGCACCATTTGGTCAGTGCAGGTTGATAATAACCGGGATGAAATTCAATCTGATTGACCATCGGCTTGATTTCCGCCGTTTCATTTAATGCCATTATGTGTTCGGGCAGGAAGTTCGATACGCCGATGGCACGGATTTTGCCCTCTTTATACATTTTTTCAAAGCCACGCCATGTTGAAGCATTGATTTCTTTCCAATTGGGAGAAACCTTTTCGACACATGGCCAGTGAACGAGATAAAGATCCAGGTAGTCAAGACCTAAATTTTTCAGCGAGGCTTCAACAGCGGCTATAGTTTTTTCATATCCGCGTTCGGTAACCCAGTGTTTTGTGGTGATAAATACCTCCTCGCGTGGGACACCCGATGCGCGCAGCCCTTCACCGACGCTCACCTCGTTACCATAAGCATAAGCTGTATCAATATGTCGATAACCTGCCAAAAGCGCAGTTTTGACACTTTCCTTTGCTATCTCTCCATCAGGAGTCTGCCATGTGCCGAAACCGATAATGGGGATTTTTACACCGTTTGCAAGAGTATACGTATCCGTCAGTTTTGTAAACATGTTACTTCTCCTTTTCCCAGATTTATTTGATATTAGAGTGCAAATTCAGACCTGTCAATGACATTCTGCTTTAGTTCATCCGATAGGTTGTAGAAGTAATCGGAATAACCACCGACACGGACAATCAGATTCTTATACTTTTCAGGTTCTGCTTTGGCGGCAAGGAGTGTTGCCCTGTCGACAACATTAATAGAGAGCTGCTGGCCGCCATTTTCAAAGTAGGTCTTTGCAAGCGAGATGAACGCATTCATACCTTCTTCGGTACAGAAAACAGAACGGCTGAACTTCATCTGTGCGACAAAGCCGGAGCCCGCTTCTTTCTGACGGTAGTGCATCATCGACTTGATAGCTGCGGTCGGACCGTTTGTATCGCATCCAGGCGTTGCCGCGATACTGTCAGCATAGTTTGCCTCACCTCGCCGCTTTCCGTTTGGAAGAGCACCGACGTGAATACCGTAATCAGCAGCGCGGTTAAACGGACTACACCCGCCTGTGTAGACACCGCCACGGAAGGTTTTCTTCGTTTTTAAATAGCGGAAGACATGGTCAACTATTTCGGCGCAAAGCTCGTCACACTCTTCAATATCGTTGCCGAATTTGTCACAGGAAGCAAAGTCACGATGGAGTGTTTCGTGCCCTTCGAAATTGTCCTGGAGGGCTTTTATCAGTTCTTCCATTGTATACTTCTTCTGATCATAGACCAGCGTCTTTATTGCCCACATGGAATCGGCCGTATCGGCGATGCCTTCGAGCAGAATTTGCCCGTGACCGTAAAGCGGGCCGCCGTTTTTATAGTCAAGTCCTTTTTCAAGGCATCCCTGAATCGTGCAGGACCTCAGCGGATTGGGCGCAAATGCGGCATACGCCTCCTGAAATCTGTTTGCGACCGTAACCGTTAAATCGGTGATATGGTCAAGCATTTTATAGAATAGGGCAAGAAATTCGTCAAAGGTTTTGCAATCACAGGGATTTCCGAAACGACGAGCGATGATTTCCGGAGGATCTACGCAAAAGTCAACACCGTTATGTAGGGTGAGCTCCAATACCTTCCCCAAATTGATCTCGCCGTCTTCGAGTCCCATGTGCGACTTGCCCATTATATCTATCTGATTGCAGCCGTTCATGCAATAATCATGGCTGTCGCATGGCGGAATGCCGATAGCTTCAAGTGCGGGACAGACAACCTCGTCGTTGTAAATTGCCGGAAGGCCGATGCCGGTCGCTAAACACTCCGCAGCCATTTTCCATAACTTTTCAGGCGTATTCCGGTGCACGCGCATGGTAAGGTTGGGAGTCTGATACTTCAGCTCCGTAACTTTTTTCAGGATGATATAGGAGATTTCATTTGTTTCGTCATTCCAGTTTTCATCCGAACCCGAAATGCAGAGGTTCCACGCGCGGACATTGTGGATTGCCTCAAGCATGCGTGTAATCATTTCCTCGGCTTCTTCATGCTTGTCTTTATCATAGTAGTCGATAAAGCACTGGTCCATACGCCCGGGGGAGTCAATGGAGTCAAAGGTGAAAAAGAGCCAGAACATCTGAACCGCAGAGTACATATCGTAAGCAGGTTTACGCGGAATTTTTGTAAAGCAATCGGCAATACGTTCCCACTCGGCTTTTTTCACCGCGTCGGCTTCAACTGCGGCATTTTCCTTTGCCATTTCTACAATTCGATCACCGATTACATCAACAGCATCCATTGTGATCTTTGCAGCATCGTAAAACCAATCTTTTCCCGGATTTTTCGCTCTGCATTCTTCAATCAGAGCGCGGATCCCATCCGTTCCAAGATGCAAAACACGGTCGTAGTCGGGGTTTGCGTGCCCAATCCAGCTTCCGGCCCAGAATGCTTTTGCACTGATGAGACGCTGTTCATACCCGGTAAGACACTGTCCGCTGCTTCTGTAGCCGGTAGATGCTTTATACATATATTCTTTGATTGCAAGTATGTCATCCTTATGTTCAGGATTAGCCTGTGCAAGACGATCATACATTGCACAGTCAACACCAATGCCGGCACTTGCCGTATAAAATGATGCGCCATTTTCGGGCATGGCGGAGATAGTAGGAAGCATACAGTTATCAGCGAATGTAATTGTTCTGTATTTTGATGCTTCCAGCAGTCCATAAGCAACCTGCTCGCTTATGGTTTTATCATGATTTTCGACAAATGCTCTGCCGAACGGGTCGCATGTAAAGTCGAATTTTTTTTGTTTCATCAGTGCCATTCCTCCAAAAACACTTGCTGGCAGATCATTGAGTTAATAAGTTCGGCTTAAAACGCAAAGCAGTTAGAAAAACACAGCTCCCAGTTATTGTTTGCGGCACTATAATAATACCGTTTTGGCTGATTATTTGTGGACAACGTGTTGTCAGGGTAATTGTCACCAGAAGACATTGAATATACAAGCGTATCTTAAGCTAACACAATCATACGGCATAATGCCGTCATTGTCAAGACATGGTAAGAGGACCATCTATCATGGAAAATGACAAATATAGCAAGGGCAGATTATATTCTGAAACCTGCTCTTTGGTTATGGTTATCTCCTTCGGGAAGCCCGAAAAAACCGCGAAAAGCCGCAGGTCCTCATCTATCCGTTTTTCGTCAACAAACCTTTCATACGCTTTTTCCTACAATTTATATTTATGTGCCCTGCGGCGGGCTGTTTTGGTGTTTTTGTTGACACTAACATTATATTCCATTATAATCACTATAATATAGAAATCATTAGATAGTGACTGGAGATATTTTTCATGAATAAAGACGTTAGTATATTAAGAAATCTTGCAAGCATTTATTTTGAAATTGCAAACAGCGATAAATATCGTGAAAATATACTTCTTCATAAAAAAGTTAATGATTTAAAGCAGCCACGCCCGATTGTTCTGATTGATGAAATTCCATGGCATGAAATGAATTTAAATGACGAACTAACTTTAAAATGTGAAGATGAGTTTAATCGCGGTATTGAATATTTCTTTCGGAAAATTATTTATCAGTGGAAGCACATGCCGGCTGATATGGTTTTAAAGCCGTATTTCGAAGTACATAAGATCATTCATTCAACCGGAATCGGGCTTAACAGAATAGAAAACGAACATGAAAGTGACGCAAAATCTCATACATTTGTAGACCAATTAAAAACAGAGGAGGATTTAGAAAAGTTACATTACGAAAGAATAACTTATGATGAAGATAGAACCAAATATATTTATGATAAAGTAGCAAACATTTTTGGCGATATTTTACCTGTTAAAATTACCGGGGAGGCCACCGGATATGGTTTGGGCTGTAAAAATTGGGATGACATTGTTAACTTTAGGGGCCTTGACAATCTATTTTATGATTTGATTGAAAGACCCGACTTCATGCATAAGTTAGTGAGCAAACTAACAGACATTTTTCTCGATAAGATAAGGCAATATGATGAGTTGGGCTTGTTTGACGGTGACGCGTATTATATTCACTCTACATCGGCGTTGACAAATGACCTGCATCCAAGTCAGGAACATGTCAGAGCTAAAGATGTTTGGGGCAGAGGCTTGGCTCAGATTTTTGCAAGTGTCTCACCTGAAATGCATGATGAATTTGATATAAAGTATATGATCAAAGCGATGGAACCCTTTGGCTTAGTTTACTATGGCTGCTGTGAGCCATTAGATAATAAAATTCACATTTTAGAGCAAATACCGAATTTAAGAAAGATCAGTATAACACCTTGGGCTGACATTGATTTGGCAACCGAAATTATTCAAAACAGATATGTTGTCTCCGCTAAACCCAACCCTTCGGTTTTGGCATCTCCGATACTTGACAAAGACAATGTTAAGAAAGAACTTTCACGCATTGTTAACGCATGCAAAAGAAATGGTTGCTCTTGCGATATTGTTTTAAAAGATATCACAACTGTTTGTAATAGACCTCAAAACCTTTTTGAATGGGAACAAATTGCAATGGAAATTGTTGAGAACTATTGATATTGGATTAGATGTGATGATCATGGGAAATGACGAATAAGCCGGAAAAGCCCCGTTAAATTATTAGTGGAGGTCCTATATATGAGTAATTTATATTATGACCTACTCAAAGAATGGTGCGACTCGCTGCTTAAAATGCAAATAAATGAAATTAAATCACCCGGAATATACGGAGGAATCATATGCCCTGCCTGCTCCG
>LSQX01062911.1_pt2 | contig 24449 bp, 22 predicted proteins | sample 654561 | NCBI WGS metagenome assembly LSQX01 (sample SAMN04489861, study PRJNA283612) | anaerobic digester metagenome | isolation source: 4 biogas reactors fed with cattle manure at either 37C or 55C with and... | place: Denmark: Kongens Lyngby | collected 2014
TTTGGGCCAGAGCCAGGGGTATCAGCCCGAACGTATCAGGGGTGATCTGATGCTTGTACAGGCTGACGCGCGGTATTTTCAGGTGCTCCTCGAGAATGCTCAAATATTTTTCCTCACTAATAAAACCCTTCTGGATAAGAATCTCCCCCAGACTCCCGCGGCTTCTCTCATGCTCCACAAAAGCCGCCTTGAGCTGCTCTTCATTTATCGCCCCCGCTTGCAATAAAATATCACCCGGGTTTTGGTTTTTTTTCGTTACCTTAATTGTCTTATCCAAATGCATTTCATAATTTCCTCCTAAAATTTCCTTCTCACAGCGATACCAGATACCATTGCCATATTTCCCGCCCCCAAATAGAAACCAGGATAAAGGCCAGCGAAAGAAAAGGTGCAAAAGCCAGGGCATCGTGACGCGTTTTTCTCCTGCATATCAACAACACGGTCCCTGTAACAGCTCCCAGGATAAAAGCGAGCGCTATAACAATGAGCACATCAGGCCACCCTGCCGCCAGCCCAAGGACAGCCATCAGCTTGACGTCGCCACCGCCCATACCGCCCTTGCTGAGCAGGGCAATGAGCAAAAACAAGCCGGCCCCGGTAATAAAACCCGCCAGCGCGGATAGCGGCGAAAGGCTTGGATAAAAAAGCTGCCAGATAAAAACCCAGCTAAAAATAATAAAAACGAAACGGTTGGGGATAAGCCCCACTTCAAGGTCTATACAGGAAACAAGCAGCAAAAGGTTGAAAATTACGACATATTTAAAGAAACCTGCAGAAAAACCCAGGTAGTAGAAACTGAGCATCATAAGAACTGCAGAAACAAGTCCAGGTAATAGTTTTCTTTGTGTAAGAAAAAGGATCATATCATGGATTGTTTTTTCCGGAAACACTCTCAACCAACTATCTCCTTTACACCGGTCTCAACTATAAATCAACCCCAAATCAACTCCAAGCAACTCCTATCACCATTCCGCACCGCCAGTCAATTCTTCAGCCGATCCTTCAGCCAATCCTTTTTCAGCCGGCGCTTTACCAGGCGGCAGTAAAACATAGGTTTCCAATTGCAGGGTTGCCCTGATCGCATTGTCCCCTTTTGAGGTCAGGAGAAGCTCAACGATATTGACTTTTCTTTGAAGGCGCTCCAAATCAGCCAGAAAACCCAAAATGTTTTCCCGTCCGCCCTCAACAGAAAAACTAACCGTAAAATAATCATAACGCTCTTCGTTAACAAGCGCGCCGGAAACGATCCGGTCCCCTTCCAACCCGTGTTTCTTAAGCAGTACATAAATTTGCTTTGCCAGGACAGGCAGATCAGCCGAAGAAGGTATAGCGGATTTAACTGCCGCCGCATCAGCTTCCAGCTTCTCGATCCCCGCCTGCAAACTGCGCATATCTTTCCCCAGATCCTGACAGCCTTCTATAATTTCCCCCTGTGCTTCCAGCAATTCGGCTGCATAATCCAGCTTGTCCATCTGTAAGGCCAAGATAAACCGGGCACTGAAGAAAAGGGCGGCCAGCCCCAAAAATATAATTAAAAATAACCCTTTCTTCTGCCTGAAATTGTCAAGTAAACTGTCCATTTTTCTGCAAACTCCCGCCTCCGGCGCAACCAATTTCTGAAAACTGCGCAATTCTTCCCCAGATCCTGAGATCCCTGCGACTTCCAGAGCCTTGCTTCCCTCTGTGATTGCAGCAAATCCACTGCCAATCATTGCTGTTGGAGCATCAAGCTAATAATCTCTTCCCGGTCTGCCAGGGGGATTTGCGGATATTCTTCCAATTGGAAAGCATCCGCCCCTTCCAGAATCACCAGCAGTTCAACGGCCTGAAGCGGATCTGCTACGCGCAGCGACAGATCCACTCTTTTTTCGCCTGTGAGGTGAATACTGTCCACTATAACATCCGCCGGCAGGATCCCCTCCAGGTCTTCCAGGATTCCCACAGCGCTCAGACCCCGGCTGGAGATTTCCTCATAAACTTTGAGTATCTCTTGGCACTCTCCTTTTTGGACCAGAAGAGACTCATAAAGCAATCTATCCTCCTGCACCTGCTGCAATGCATCTTCTTTTCCCAGTAACTCACGTTCATACCTGCGGATGAGTATTTCAGGAAAAAGGTAGACAAGCAGGCAAAACAGCGGCACCGCAAATAATACCAGCAAAAGGTAATATTTTTGCCGCCTTTTCCGCCTCGCAAGCAGAAAATCATCAGGAATAAGGTTTATATCCAGCTTGATAAAGCTCTTATCTGCAGCCAATTTATAATCACCTTTATCAATAATCAAAGGAACTCACCTGGCAAGCAGCCGAAAAAGCCACAGGTCAATAATTTTATCGGTCTGTACAGGAAATTTTAAAGCCGTCTGTAAGCAGAAACAAACAATATTGCAAAATAAATATAAGTTATAAAACCAGTCAGATAACCGGTGCTTCTCCTTTAAAATAGAAAAATAGCTATTAAATTAACACATAATAATATAATAACCGGCAATATTTTTTAACCTGGGAACCTTTGCTCCGCAAACTGACGAAGTTTATGGCAATAATAAGAGTTAATACATATTATAAATTAAACATTGTACGTGAGGTGCAGTATGCAAACTTTAGAACGGATTATTATTACCAGGGATCTTGATTTTAACCTGCAAAAGAGCGGATCGGAAAAAACATCTTCGCTGCTCAAAGCGGTAAAAAAAGCTCTTGATGAAATGAAAAAAGAAAACCCCTGCCTGGCAGAATTAAATGTATCAGAGCTTTCTTTCCTGACCGGGAAAAACGGAGATATCAGACTCAAAGTATATTTTGAGTAAACGCCTCAATCTTTAGTCCAGTCCTGCCTCCCTATTCCCCTTATTTCACCTTTTCAGGTATCCTTTGCGCCTTAAACCAAAAAGCACCACCTTTTCTATTTTCCGCACACACATTGTTCCGATATATTCCCGTTTATTTATTGGATGCACAAGGATAGTATAAAGGCCCAGACGATTCCCCCCAAGGATATCCGTAAAAACCTGATCACCGATTACGGCCACCTGAGAGGGCTTGAGCCCCATCATCTTTATCGCTTTGCGAAAGGTCCTCCTTCGAGGTTTAACGGCCTTCCAAAAAGTCGGCACGTCAAATACCTTCGTTATTTCCTCACGCCGCCGGGCCTTATTATTGGAGACAATGCAGGCTTGAAAACCAGATTTTTTCACTTCTTCTATCCACTTGATTACCTCCGGGACCACGGCGTTATCATTCCAGGGAACAAGAGTATTATCGAGATCCATGATAATCCCTTTAATACCCTTTTTCTTCAGGTTATTTAAATCGATCTGTTGCGTACTCTGCGCATATTGCTTCGGGCATAAATATCTCCACACTCTTAAACGCTCCCTAATGTTTTATAACCAATATAGCTAATATAACTAATATAACTAATATAACTAATATAACCACGCGGCTAATACTCTTTTTCAGCAACCAGTATAACATGTTAATTTACTTTTTAAAAGAGAGCTCAAATTTTATTCATTTTATGCTACAAATTTCGCTACAAATTTCATCTACACTCATCTACACTATAGATGATTATTCTTTAGGTGATTATTCTTCTGATGATCATCCTTTATTATTCTTACAGATTGTCGTTCATTTGAAATTCTTCGGAGATTTTATATAGGATTTTTTTCTCTATCCTGGAGACATATGAGCGGGAAATACCAAGCTCCTTGGCCACATCCCGCTGTGTATAACGTTTTGTCCCTTCCAGTCCGTAGCGCATGATTAGAACTTTGCGCTCACGTGCCTTTAATTTTTTGATCACCCTCTTCAGCTTTTCATTCAATAAAATCAGTTCCACCTCATCGAGCACTCCTTCCGGGTTACTGCCCAGCACATCTTCCAGGCAGATTTCGTTCCCATCCTTATCAATACCGATAGGCTCGTTGATTGAAACTTCCTGTTTATTTTTCTTACTGGCTCTGATATGCATGAGGACCTCATTTTCCACGCATTTGGCAGCATATGTAGCCAGCCTGGCACCTTTGGAGCTTTCAAACGTATTGATGGCTTTAATTAAACCGATAGTGCCGATGGAAATGAGGTCCTCCTTATCCTCCCTCGTACTCTCAAACTTTTTCACCACATGGGCGACAAGGCGCAAATTTCGTTCAATAAGTATCTGTCTGGCATCTTCGTTACCCTGACTCAGAAGTAATAAATAGTACTTTTCTTGCTCCGGAGAGAGCGGCTGAGGAAAAGAATCATTGGTAATATAAGAAACGAGAAGCATAATGCCTTTGAGTACCAGAGCCAAAGTTGCCAGTACAGCAAACATCCCTTTCATCCCACCTTTTAAAAATCACTGTTTAAGTATATGGGAATGAAAGGGAATTAGTGCGTGTCTACCCTAAAAATAATTCAATCCTATAGCCCCTCTATAGCCCCCGCAGGTATTCCGGTCTCAGCCTGGAGGAATCACCGCTGTGGAGCACAGAGCCCAGCGCTTGCAGCAAATGCTCTTTATCCCCCGGGAGCGTCCCTTTCAGCGGCAGGTAATTAGAAGCGTGGTTGCAGCGAAAGACACAATTTGTCAGCTCCAGAGGTTTGAGCATCATCTCAATTTCAGCAAGGATCTCCAGCGGCTCCGGAAGGACAAACTTACCTTTTTCAACCATCCTGCCCAGAGGCGTACCTTCACAAACCATAAGTGTCAACAGCCCCAGATAATCGGGGTCGATTTCATTCAGAATCGTAGCCGTGTCATAAGCATGTTCGGCCATCTTTTCCCTCCCGCCAAGCCCGTTAATGACGGTAGCGGAAAGAATAAGGCCGGCAGCTTTGGCCTTTCTGCCCGCTTCAATTACCTGCTCCCTGGCAGCACCTTTGCGAATCCAGGCCAGAAGCTCTTCGTTCCCCGTCTCCACTCCCAAGTAGACGATCTGCAGCCCTGCTTCCCTTATGCTGACAAGCTCCTCATGTGTCTTGTGGAGAAGATCCTGGGGAGATCCATAAATACCGACCCGCTCCAGATAAGGAAAAGAACCGTAAAGCGCATCCAGGATCGTTAACAATTTTGCAGTATCCATTACCAGGGCATCCCCATCAGCCAGAAAAACCCGCCTTACACCCTTATACTGTGCAGATGCAGACTTAATGTCTTCCAGTATTTCGTCCATTTTTCGTTCGCGGAATTTCTTGGTCATAAAAGAAACACAGAAGATACAGCGGTTATGTGAACAGCCAATGGTAACCTGCAGGATCAGGCTTCCCGCTTCACTGGGAGGGCGGTAAATAGCCCCTTCATAACGCATCAAAAAAACCTCCTTCTAAGTTTATCATCATAAGCAGGTAAAGTATAAGTCCCGTTTTCTGATAAATTTCTTTATAGCTGGATTATCACTAATTATTATATCATACCGTGTCATCATTGTTCATCCAGGGATACGACCGTTCCGCCATCAAAGAAATAGAGGTATTTCTCCTTGACTTTCACTTTCCAGATTTCTTCCACCGCACGGCTATATAGTTCGAGCTGCAGCCGGTAGCGTTCCCGGAGCGCTTCGACTTTCACCCCGGAGATATGGTCGCTTTTAAAATCAATGAGCAGCACCCCGCCATCATCTTCCCAGGTAAGGCAATCGATCACCCCCTGAATAAGCACCGGCTCCTTCCCGGAGTGCTTTCCTTCAGGGTTGCCTTTATCGGTTGCGGAAGAATAATCGTGATAGCCGGGGTATACTTCCTCCGCCGGCAGCGCCATGCTAAAGGGAACTTCGCGCCTTACGCGGTTTGCCCCGAGTACCCTTTTCCCCAGCGGGGTTTCAAAAAATGCGGCGATTGCGTCCGGGTCAACGGCTTCCCTCTCCTGCTCCGTTATTCGTTCCGCAGCAACCATTTCTTCCATCTGGCGGGATATTTCCTCTGCCGCGGGAGGACCTGCAGCGCATTCAAAACTGATATACTGCATAACTGCATGGTATGCCGTTCCCCGTTCGGCGGCCGTAAGACTGCTCTCTTCCAAAAAGCGCGGGCGTGGCCCGGTCTGTGGCCAAAATTTTACCCAGGGAGCCTCGTCGGCATCATCTCCGGGGAGCCCCGCCGCGTGAAGCTTTTTCATCTCTGAAACGGAGACCTTGGCATAATGTTCTGCCGCTGCCCTGCAGGGGTAGCTCCATTCCAGGCGTCGTTTGATCTCTTTTGACCATTTTCCCCCGCCGGGAACCGGTTCAAGGCGGGCAACCTTCTCCCACAGGATTTGCTCTTCCCCTTTTTCCGCGGCACCCGGCCCTTCTCCGGCTATAACATCACGGGAGCCGACAACCCGTACGTTCCACAAATTCCAGAAAGATTGCTCTTCCTCACCGGGGTAAAATACCCTTCCCGGATCTGCGAGCATCCTCCGCAATACTTCGGAGCTCCGATGGCGCAGCAAAGCGGGGCCGATCCAGTCCAGGAAGCTTTTAGCCCGCAGACGGTAACCGGGCTCAAGAAGCTGCGCCTTTCCCCGGGCGGCTTCTGCCCACCGTTGGACATCCTTGACAAGATTTACCGCCGTTCCCACCAGGATCAGCTTTTCCTCGGCACGCGTCAGCGCCACGTAGAGAATGCGCATCTCCTCCGCCAATAGCTCCCTGCTCAAGCGTTTTTTCAGCGCCAGCCAGGGGAGCGTGGGATAGGATACGCCCAGCCCGGCATCTATATATTTGGGGCCAAAACCCAGTTCTTTGTGCAGGAGAAATCCTTGCCGCAGATCCTGCAGATTAAACTGTTTGGAGAGCCCTGCCACAAAAACAATAGGATACTCCAGCCCCTTACTCTTATGCACAGTAATAATGCGCACTACGTCTTCCTGTTCGCCCAGCGCCCGGGCTGCACCCAGGTCCCCTCCCCGGTCCCGCAGGCGCTCTATGAAGCGCAAAAAACGGAACAGCCCGCGCAGGGAGGTAGTCTCGTACTGGCGTGCCCGGTCGTAAAGCGCGCGCAAGTTAGCCTGGCGCTGGTCTCCCCCCGGCATCCCGCCCACCAGCTCATAATAGCCGGTATCGCCATAAATACGCCAGAGCAGCTCCGCCAGGGAACCCTGGCGGGCCTCATCCTGCCAGGCGTAAAGCTGTTTTAAGAAGTATTTTAGTTTTTCTTGCAACGGCGAAAAAGGTCCACCAGAACTGCCGTTTTTAACGTCTCCAGCATCGCCGTTTTTAACGCTGCCATCACTTATGCCATTCACGGCACTTATACCATTCCCCCGGCCGCTTTCACCAACAGAAGAGCTGCCGTTATTTCCGGCACCGGCGTTGTCACTGCATATTCCGCCGCCTGCGGTACTTTTACTGTTTGCGGTATCTTTTTGGGCATCCCGGCAAAACTCCTGCAGAGCATCGTAGAAACTTTTTCGTGGGGCCCTGGTGCGGATGCGGGCCAGATCATCGGCGGTAAGCCCGACAAGGGGCGAGCGCAGCACCGCCGCCAGCGGAATATCCTGAAAAGGATTATCGATTATCTTTAAAAGGGAGAGCATTACTTCCACTTCTACGGCCTCAAAATAACCCGTACCCAGATCCGCATAGGCCGGGATACCGTACCGGCGCAGTTCGTCCATCACGGGGATTGCCCAGTTGAGGGCGCTGCGCAACAGGATAACGATATCCCGGTAAGCTACCGCGCGCTTTGTTTGCGTATTCTTATCGTAGACGGAAAAAGGTCTGCGCTTCACCCCATCGCCCATTAATTCTCTGATCCTTTGGGCTATTAAGCGCCCTTCCAGGGCTGCCTTCTCCCACTCTTCTTCTGCTGCTGCCTGTGCCATCTCCGTCAGCTCTTCTTCCCCTGCGTCTCCGGCGCTATCCCTGTTACCATCCGTTGGAAAAGCATTTCCACCACCAGGAGCATTATCTCCTTCGGCAAATGTGCCTTCCCCTTCATCCGGGGCGCCATCTCCTTCGACAGGCGTCCTTTCTCCGTCATCCGGCGCGCCGGAGCGGTCGATGAGCAAAAGTTCCGGGGCATAAGGGTTTTCTCCTTCTTCAGAAGAGGAGTCCGGGTAGGAAGCGCCGTAAAGGAGCCGCACTTCCCGGTCATATTGAATCTCACCCACCGTCTCATCCATGATCTGTCCAAAAAGATAGTTAACCCCTGCCAGGATCTCACGGCGGCTGCGAAAATTGCGCGCAAGAGTAATACTCTCCCCCGGCAGGCTTCCCGTGTAGTAACCTTTGTACTTTTGCAGGAAAAGCTCCGGCTCGGCCAGGCGGAAACGATAGATGCTCTGTTTGACATCTCCCACCATAAACATATTCCCCCCCGGCCCCGGCACAGCAATCAACTTCAAAATAGCTTCCTGCACAGCATTAATATCCTGGTACTCGTCAACCAGCACTTCGGAAAACCTCTCCCTGTACTCCAGCGCTGCTGCGGAAGGCAGAAGTATATCACCATGCTCCAGTGCTGCGGGGGAAGGTGTGGTCGTATCTCCGTGCTCCAGTACCGCTGGGGAAGGCAGGAGCGCATCGCCGGGTGAGTCCGGGCTGCCCAGTACCTCCGACCCTTGCTCAAAGAGAGCGGGGGTTTTGGTCGTATCGCCGGGTGAATCCGGGCTGCCCGGTACCGGGCTGCTCAGTATCTGCAAAGCATAGTGCTCAAGGTCTGAAAAGTCTGCGGCACCTTTTTCCTCTTTCGCCTGCCGGTAACGCCCTGCAAAGGCAAGGACAAGCTCCACCAGCGCTTCCAAAAGAGGCGCGAGCAGGATCAGGTCCTCAGCCTGCTCTGCCAGGGGCCGCCGAAACAGCTGCTCCTTGAGCTTGCCCAGCTCTTTTTTGCATTCATCCCGGATCTTTTTCACCCGCTCCTTTAAATCTTCCTCGTAGCTGCTCCCCCTGCATGCGGTTAAACGACCAAAGACGGGAAGCTGCAGGGCATGACTAAGATCCCCCCAGGAGCTCCCGGCTGCACTGCAAATCTCCTGCAAAGCCGCGATATCGTCTTCCAGACTCCCGGCATAGGGCTCCGGCCCGCCAGGCTCCCGGCAAAGGCGCAAGGCCTCTTCCAGCCGTCCCAGGATGCTCTTCAGTTCCAGGCGGCATGCGCGCAGCAGCTCCTGTATCCACGCCGTCCCTTCCAGCTCCCCGGCGCCGTCCAGGACAAAAGCAGCAGCCTTTTCATGCAACCATCGCTCAGGCTGCAGGTGGCTGCGCGAAAAATCGTAAAGGCGCAAAACCAGCACCTGCAGGGAGCGGTCGCCGCGGTCATCGCTGTATATATCCGCCAGGCGGTAAAATGGACTCTCCGCTTCATTGTTTTCATAATACTCCTCCAGGAGCTCCTCCAGGACTTCCGCCCGCAATAGTTCGGCCTCGGTTTCATCGAGGATACGAAAGGAAGGGTCCAGATTGCGCAGATAAAAGTAGCGTTGAATCACTTCCATGCAAAAAGAATGAACGGTGCTGATGGAAGCTCTGTTCAACAGCAAAAGCTGGCGCCGCAGATGGGGGACCTCCGGGTTTTCCCTGATGGCCTTTTCCAGGGCCGCCCCGATACGCTGTTTCATCTCCGCCGCAGCGGCATTGGTAAAGGTAACGACAAGGAAGCGGTCGATCTCCTGAGGAGGGTCCCCCTCCATGATCCGCTGCAGGACCCTTTCCACCAGGACCCTGGTCTTCCCCGAACCAGCACCCGCCGTTACCAGCGTATCTTCCCCGCGACAAACGATCGCCCGCCACTGTTCATCCGTCCAGCTGCTCCCGGGCGGTTTTTGCGATTTCGGGCTCCCTCCATTTATTTCAGCGGTCATCTTCATTCCCTCCCCTGCTATCCGGCCCTTCAATACTATTCGGTCCTTCTATGCTATCCGGCTTTTCAATGTTCCTTTGCAGGCGGTGCCAGATCTGTTCGTCATCTTCACGCTTTAAAACGCGGTAGTCGTTCGTCTCCAACAGCGGGTCAAACTGACATACCGCTTTATAAAGACAATATGTACAGGCCTTATATCCACCCAGGCGATAAGGTGCAATATCCACCCGGCCGCCCATAATATTCAAGGCGCTCTCCCTGATCAGTGACCGTGTATGCCCGCGCAGCAGTGTAAAGCGCCGGCCGCTTAAAGTAGCGGAGTTTTTATAAAAAGCGCCGTCCTTAGTTAAACCCGCGGGGATGATCTCTGAGTATCCCCTTTCCAAAAGGTTATCCATCAACCTGACCACATTAACGTCCTCCAGGACTTTCCCTTTCATCTTATAGCACCTGCGTATCGCGCTTTCTATCTTCTCCCGCGGCAAATATTCGTCCAAATTGATCACCGGCGTATGCACGCGGAAATAAAGCACCCCGGCCGGCAGGGCTTCTTCCTGCAACCACTGCAGGGCATGCGTTAAAAGGATATCCAGATAAACCAGCATCTGCATGGAAAGCCCATAGTAAATATCGGGGAGTTTCAAGTCGGTGCGCCCGGATTTATAGTCGATCACGCGCAGATAAGCCTTTCCCTCATCATCGTGTGCTAGATCGACGCGGTCGATGCGCCCGGCCATCTCCACCTTGCAGCCGTTATCCAGCCCTAAGACGAGCGCGGGGAGCCCCCCCGGGACCCCAGGGGTCCCGGGAGTCCCAAAGGAAAGCTCCAGCCCAACCGGCTTAAAGGAGCTTCGCCTGGCATGCTCAGAGAGAACGAGAACGGTCCGTGCCACAGTGTTGCGGAGTTTCAGGGCAAGATAGCGGTAGCGGCTTGAGCTGAGCAGTATTTCCTTTTGCAGGCGCGGCAAAAGCCGTTCTACTTCCCGGTGGACCAGGCGCAGGCATTCTTCGCTGCCCGTCTCCCCCCACTCCAGGCCCAGTTCCTCCAGGGAAACGGCAAAATTGTGCAGGGCGGCGTGGAAAAAACGTCCGATATCCGGAGCTTCCAGGCGGTAAATCCGCCGCTCTTTCAAACGCAGCCCGTGGGAGACGAAATGGGAAAACGGGCAGGAGCGAAACCTTTCCAGGCGGGAAACACTCGCCCTGAGGTGCTTGCCATAAAGCTCCAGGCCGGTTTCGGGCCGGAGCGGCCTTTCCCGGTTTTCGTGAAATATGCCGCCGAGCAGCCGTTTGCCGGGCTCCCGCCACCCTTCCCGCCGGGCAAACCAGTTGTAGACATCCCACCAGAGAGGATGCATTCCCGCCCCTTTTTTTAAGCGTCCGAGCTGCACGGACAAGTGCGAAAGTGTCCGGCGGGGAGTTGCTATGTAATGAAGCAGGTAAGCGGCGGCTAGATCTGCATCACCAGCATCTGCGCCTACATCTCTATCAGCTTCCATATCTATAACAATATCCATAGCTGAAGCTGTAACCGCATCATTACCCGCAGCTTCAAATATATCTGCAGATATATTTGAAGCATCCACTTTTACGCCCAAAACTTTTTCATCTAGATCAAGATGAACATTACCAACGTTATCTACGCCATCATCACTATCTACATTATCAACATCAGCTGCATGCTCGCCATCCGGTTCTCCCGATAAAAGTGTCTCTTCCAGAGAAGGGAATATCTGTTTAAGGCGGGCAACCAGCGTGGACGGCAGCAGCGCCCTGCCCTCCTCATCTGCCAGGGGATAGCTGATCCAGAGCCCACTGGAGGCGCGGGTCAGAACCATGTAAATGAGAAACTGCTCGTCCAGCAGGCGCCGCCTGCTCCCCGGGGCAGAATCCAACCCCCAGTTCCTGATGGTCTCCCGCTCCTCCTCGGAAAAAATACCGTCCTCGCGGGGACGCGATGGGAGCGCCCCATCATTAACCCCCAGCAGATAAACCAGCCTGACATGGCCGGACCTGCTTCTTTCCACGTTGCCCACAAGGACCTGGTCCAGAGACGGCGGAACCATGCTTAGGCGCAGGCTCTCCATCCCCGTTTCCAGAATGCGCGCATAAAGGGCAGAAGATATTTTCTCTTCGCCCATGATCTCCGCCAGCTGGTCCATCAGCTCCACGATCCCTCTGTATACCTGCAGATGCTCGCGGGCCCTCTCCGCGTCCCCCTTCTCCAGCGCCTCCTCGCTCCATGACTCCAGCCGCTCCCAGACGCCTGCTTCCTGCAAAAGCCCGTAGAGAGCGGCAGTCTTCTCCTTTACAGTGGCAGCCTGCCTAAAATTTTCCTGAAAATGAAGCAGCGGTTCGCTTACTTTCCGCCGCGTCTCATTGATCTGCTGCAGGAAAGCCTGCTCCCCTGCAGAAAGCTTTTCACCCTCGTCTCCTTCTTCCTCCAGGGTATCCCTGACGAGGTATTCCCAGGGATCATCCTGTAACCAGAGTTTCCCCTGTATCCCACAGGCAAGGACATAATTCTCCAGCCTGTCCGCCCTCTCCCGCCAGTAGCGCCGCAAATTTTCATCTCCTGCTGCCGGCAGTAAAAACTCCGTCTTGATGCAGCGAAAGACAGCATCGTAGCGCCAACTGCGGTTTGCCACCTCCATGGACGAACGGATAAATTCAACCAGCGGGTGATGAATAACGGGGCGTTTCTGGTCCAGGAAAAAAGGAATATGATAATCGCCGAATACGGTGGTAAGAGTATCGCGGTATTCATCCAGTTCACTCACAATGACAGCCATATCCCGCCAGCGGTAACCTTCATCGCGGGAGCGGCGGATCATCTCCCTGGCCAAAGATTCCACCTCGCAGCGGCGATTAGGGGCCGCCGCAAGGGTCAGGCAGGAAATTTCTCCGTTGTAGGGTATGGCCGGGTAGCTGTGCAGTTTTTGTTCCAGATGAGCCAGCTCCGGGTTTCCAGTAAAGCGCGGCAGAAAGCCTTTTCCCAGGATAACCTTCTCCAGGGGAACCCGGCACCTGTCCGCAAGCTGCTGCAGCTTCCGGCAGGTAAGCGCCGCAGGATAAAAGGGGTCCAGCTCGTCCAAAACTTCCTCAGAAGAACGGAAGCGGTCCAGAGAGGCGGTAACCGTCACCCCGCGGCAGCGCCCAAGGAGGCCTTCCAGCACCGCATATTCCTGATTTGTAAAACCGTAAAACCCGTCCACCCAGACTTCAGCCCCTGTAATATAAACAGAGCGGGGCAGCAGCTCCGCCAGCAGGTTCAAATAATCTTCTGTATCTATATAAAGCCCGGCCAGCTCCTTTTCCGCCTCCTCCAGGATAAGCAATAAATCGCTCATTTTCTCCTGAAATAAAGAAGGCAGGTCAGCCCCTCCAGCGTCTACACGTTTTTGAAAAATCTCCCTCAGCAGGGAAACCGGAATGCACGACCGCTTCAACTCGTTATAAAGCTGAACCAGGTTTTCGAGTGCTCCGGCCTGCTCCCCGGCATGCCTGAATACCCTCAACCGGCCCCTCTGTTTCTCCAGCACCTTGCGCAGGACCATACCCTTGCCGGTGTCATCGATGAAGAAGCGTTTCCCGCCCCCCACCTCCTGCATCACTTTCCAAGCCAGGCGGCGGAAGCTCAACACCTGGGCACGGATCGTTCCGCCCAGGCCGGGAGCGGTCGTCAGGGCATACTCCTCTTGAAAGGTCGCCTGCTCCGGCACGATATAAATAAGGGGATAGCCATCCGGCCGTTCCTTCAGCTCCCGGACAATTTCCTCCTGGCAGAGCTTACTCTTGCCGCTGCCGGCTCTCCCCAGCACAAGCCGCAAACCCATAAAAACCTCTCCTTTACCTCTATCTCCCTGGGGAATTTTCCCAGGAAATGATCCATTACCTCCCCTGGGGATTTACTTTTCCAGGAAATAATCCATCAACCTGTGCCCTTCCTCCAGATAGATGCCACCGGCGGCGGCAGAAGCCTCGCTGAACCCGCTCCGGCTGCCCTGGAACCCGTCCTGGCTGGCTTGACCTCCCTGGAACCCGCTCTGGCTGCCTTGACCGCCCTGAAGTCCGTTCCGGCTACTGCGGGACTCTCCTTGAAACCCGTCTTGAAACCCATCTTGGGGCCTGTCTTTGCTACCCCGAAACCTGCCCTGGCTGCCCTGAAACTCGCGCTCAAGCCTGCCTTGGGAATCACCACCCTGGAACCAGCCCTGCGGACGCTCCGGGTGCCTTTCAGGAGCAACGTTTTTATAGATACAAAACGGCACCGGCTCCGCCGTGTGGGTACGCAGACTAAGCGGGGTGGGGTGATCGGCCAGAACCATAATCCCGTATTCCGGGAATTCCCCGAGACCTCGCAGAACTTCCCCGACCACCTTCGCATCAATCTCCTCGATCGCCTTTATTTTTGTTTCCAGTTCCCCCTGGTGCCCGGCCTCATCCGGGGCTTCCACGTGAATGAAAATAAATTCTTTCCCCTTCCGCAGTTCCTCCAAAGCGCGCAGGGCTTTTCCCTGAAAATCGGTATTTATGTTGCCCGTAGCACCGGGAAGATCTGCGGCTTCCAGCCCGGCTAAAATTCCAAGGCCTTTGATCAGGTCCACGGCAGAGATAACCGTCCCCTCCAGGCCGTACTTCTCCCTGAAGCTGTCCAGGCGGGGTTTTCTGCCCTCTCCCCACAGCCAGATGGAATTGGCTGGCCTCAGCCCACGGGTCAGACGCTCTTTATTCACCGGGTGTTCCGGCAGAAAAACACCGCTGTTTTCCATGAACTCCAGCAGCGCTCCGCTGTGCTCCCCCCGCGGCAGATAAGGAGAGATTTTCTTTCCCGTAATATCGTGGGGCGGTGTGAGATTAAAAGATGCGGGATCGGGTCCGTTCCTCCAGACCATGAGGTGGCGGTAGCTAACACCTGCAAAAAAATTAAATGTATCGCTGCTGAACTTCTGATCAACATCAGCCAGGATCTTCCCCGCCTCGGGGGTGCTGATCTCGCCGGCGCTGTAATCGGACATGGTTTTGCTTTGGTAAGGCTCCTCATCGGAGAGCGTCACCAGGTTGCAGCGGAAGGCCACATCCTCCGCCGCCAGCTCGACCCCCATAGCCACCGCTTCGAGAGGCGAGCGCCCCGTGTAATATCTTGCCGGATCGTAGCCCATGACGGAAAGGTTGGCGACATCGCTCCCCGCCGGCATACCCTGCGGCACGGTCCTCACCATACCAATCTCACCTTGTTTGGCGAGCCTATCCATGTTTGGGGTGCGCGCATATTCCAGCGGAGTCTTCCCCCCAAGTTCCTTCAATGGATAATCCGGCATACCATCACCAAGTATAACAACAAATTTCATATCATTGTCTCTCCATTAGCAATATTATTCATGACAGAATACCTATCCTTAGTTTAGTTATTTTTTACATTTATTCTCCAACGCCCCGGCAGATTCCTCTTTGTTTTAAGGGGGTTTAGAGAAACAGAAGGAGGGACAGGGGATCTGTCCCTCCTTCTGTTTCTCTAAATCTATACCAGAAGAACATCGTCAAGAACATCGTCTATTCGCCTATAATGAAAAAAGGATAACGAAACGAACTATAGTGACTATATTTTTATTGACATTGACTGTTTTTCAGCCAGCTCCCCGATAACCGGCAGCTTAAACCACGTATACTTGTACGCTTTAAACATAAGGGCAATCCAGAGAATAATTGAGGCGAGCGATATTAAAAATGCCAGGATCCAACCCAGAATAGGTATCAATCCCAATATGAAATAAATTATCAACAATGCAACAGAAACAAGAATAGATTGCATTGCATGAAATTTTACGTACTTGCTATCCTTTTCCAGAATAAAAAACACGATTCCTGTCACAAAACCCAGAAGATAACTAAGAAGCGCAGCAATGTTTGCATCCATCCCTGTGGAAGACTTTTCGAGGTTCATGTCATTATTACTCATTCATATTCTCCTTTCTATAGTAGTAGTTCAATTCACGTTCTTTGTTAAGTTCACTGTCGGATAAGCTTATTATATGCCAATTGTTGGCAAAGGTGCAAACTCCAATACCTAAATCAGTGCCAACCCCTAAATTTTATCAATACCACACCACTCCTTTTCTAATACTTTCTTTGTTTCCCGGCAATTCTTATTATATTTGTAACGTTATCATACGTATTCACCCCAAGGGTGATTATCAAGTTCAAAATGAGTAATTTTTAGGGTGATTTTAGGGTGATTTTAGGGTGATTTATATTTTTGCAGCTATTCTACTAACTTCACGCTGCTCTTAGGAAGACTGTCTAAATCCCCTGTTCCAGAAGTAATATTATAATTACTGCCGTTGAAGGTTACTTTATTTCCAATAACTCTTCCATTCACAGTTTGATTTGAACCGTTCATTTTAATAGTCCCACTGGGTGCGTACACCAATCCATCAAGCATTATATTAGAACCGTTAATGGTTATGTCCCCGTCCTCCGAATAGAAACACACTGAGGCGCCTGATGAGCTTAAATTACTTCCGTTGAATGTGATATCACCCGATACAAGAACTACACCCTTACCTGTAAAGTTACTACCGTTAACAGTTAAGTTCCCATTTATATAGATCGGAGAATCAATATTCAGATTACTTCCATTATATGTTTTGTTCCCTGAGTATGCTTGACCTGCTGCTTCAGCCTCAGCTTGTATTATGTCAGAAAAATCCGGCATATCAATCCATGGCGCTGAACTATTAATTTTATTTCCTATTTTTATATTGCTTCCGTTCGTAGTAATTTTTGAAGCCTGACAGGTTCCAGAAATAGTTTGGTTGGAACCATTCATATTGAAGGTGGATACAGCTTCGGCTGATCCTGTAATCTCTTGATTTGAACCATTAATTGAAAACTTATAATTGGAGTGAGCACTACCACCAATAGTTGTATTACTCCCGTTAAAATTCAGTGTGAAATCGGGATCTCCCGAGAAGACTGTATAATTAAACGGCCCACCTCCCATACCTGATTTTTCCGCAACCGCACGCGCAGATACATCTGCATCTGTAAAACCCAAAACTCTGGCAAATGAATACTGGATATTTTTCGTAATTACAACTTCGATTTTGTTGGAGTCTCCTTTATAAGGAGTCGTTACTGTTGTATTCGATCTTTCTGCCCCATTTAGTTCAGCATAGTTCTCTGCAGTAATTATAGCAGTATTTTCATTTGGTAAATCCTGTGCACCTGCTAGCGCAGCAGCATCAACAGTATTTTGCATATTCCCTGTTGTGAAGTAGAGCATTCCTACATCTATAACCAAAGCGGCAAATCCCATCAAAACTACCATCAACAGGGCAACTAGTACCAATGCCTGACCAGCTTCGTTTCGACCATTTTTTTTTGCCAGTCCTTTCATTTCAATCCTGCTCCTACTTACAATAATATTTTATAAGACAGGTCACCATTGATAAGCCTTTCTTTCCGGCCTCGCTCCAGGGGCTGCCGGCTCATTATAAGATTTGTCAGCATCCCCGCTTTGCGGCTTTCCCCAATGATAACATATCCTACGAGGTACTCTTCTTGGAAAACCAGCCTCATATAGAAGGGTTCCTTCCTTGAGGATAAGGAGTACTGCACCTAGCAGATCTCCCAGGGAGCACCCGCGCCGTGTTGCACCCTGGACCAGCCCGCGGCAATAACGGGCAGCCCAAAGAATTCCGTAGCATTCATCCTCATCGAACCCCTGTAAACAAGTCTTTCACCGCTCATATTGGCCCCGGCAATTTCACCCTGCGCCGCAGCATTTGGCCAGAGAGCATTGAGCACACGCTCGCTCGATAGAATATCCCGACACAAGGCTGCGTCTCCGGCGGCATAAATATCGGGCAGGTTGGTCTGCAGCCGATCATTCACCGGAACGCCTCTTTCCACATGCAAACCGCTTCCCTCAAGAAAAGAGGTAACAGGTTTAACCCCTTTACCCACCACAATCAGATCCGTTTCCAGCTGCCGACCATCCGCCAGGGTAACACCGGTTACTCCCGCTCCATCACCGCGAATTTCGGCCAGATCGTTTTTAAAGACCATCCCGATACCATTTTTCGCGAGGTGAGCAGCAATTATTTCGGCGCCTTTATGATCCAGCATCTGCGAAAGAACCTGGGAAGAAGCAATTACCAAAGTTGTTTCCAGGCCAATTTTGTGCAAAGCGTAAGCCGTCTTAAGGCTTACCAGGCCCCCTCCCAAAAGCACAGCTTTTTTACATTTTCCCGCCCGCGCAGCAATCTTCACGGCATCATCAATGGTGCGAAGCACATATACCCCGGGGATATCCATGCCAGGGATATCAGGCTTTACCGGGGCAGCACCGGAGGCGATAAGCAGCTTTGCAAATTGCAGCTTTTGATTTGACTTTTCTTTATCGTCACTATCGTCACTGTCAAGAGGCTTAAAGGTCAGGACCTTCTCTCTGCCCTTTACTTCCGTAACTGTAGCTTTGATAAACTCGATTTTCTGCCGGCGGTAATAATCCGCTTGCCGAAAAAACAGTTTCTCTTTCGGCACCAGGCCGGCCAGGTAATAAGAGGTAAGCGGCCGAAAATAAGGGAGATATCCTTCAGCGCCGATTATGACCAATTTCCCCTCGCGGTCTTTTTTGCGAATGGCCTCAGCGGCATAGAAAGCAGCGGGGCCGCTACCGATGATGGCATACTTTGAATTAAGCATATCTATCACTTCTCCCGTTCCCGTTAAGAAAGCCCAAGTTTTGAACGCTTTTCGTTAATATGCTCTACAATGAGCCCGGCAGCTTTTAAAGGATCTCCTTCAACCGCAAAGGAAGCCCCAACAACATCTTTAGCCCCTTCTGTTAACAGCGCCGCAACGTTACTGCTCCCCAATACCGGAGGAACTGTTCCCAGCACAGTAAAGATTCCCGAGGCAACCACATAGGCGCCGATACTTACAGCCTTTTCGGACATCCATTCCGGAGCAGCCCCGGCAAGCGGCAGATCGCTTATATCAACATCCAGCGCTTTGGCCGCTGCCGCAGCCACAACCAGGATGCGGCTAATATCCACACAGGAACCCATGTGCAGGACAGGCGGTATTTGCAGTGCTTCACAAATCCCGCGCAAACCGGGCCCGGCTTTTGCAGCCGCTTCCGGCAGAAGCAGCCCCGCCTTTGCACTGGCTATCGCCGCGCAGCCTGTCTCTACTACCAGAATATCCTGCTTGATAAGTTCTTCAGCAAGCGTAACATGGCCATAATCATGTTTAATTTTCGGGTTATTGCACCCCACTACACCGGCAATCCCCTTTATCTTTCCTTCCTTGATCGCGCTTAGCAAAGGGTCGAGGGACCCGCCAAGGGCGGAAAGAATGGCTTCCACGCTGAAGCCGGCGATGAAATCCATCTTTTCTGAGGGGATAAAGACCTTTTCTTTGTTCCTGCCGGGGTAATTCTCCACGGCGATTCTGACTATCTCCCTGGCAACTTCCAGCGCTTTCCCCTCGGTAAAGGGAACGTGCTGCGCTCCAGGAAACTTGGCTTTCGGAGAGGTGGAGATGATTTTTGTATGGTAGCACCCGGCCACTTCCGTCAGGGAGGGCATGATACACTGTACATCGACTACCATCGCCTCCACAGCACCGGTTATAATGGCCAGTTCCTGCTGCAGGAAGTTGCCGGCGATGGGGATATCGTGCCTCATCAACAGCTCGTTTCCGGTACAGCACATACCGCTTACATTTATTTTTTTGGCTCCCTTTGCCCTGGCAAGCTCTACAAGATCCGGGTCGCTCGCCGCGGAAACGATCATTTCGGAGAGGGTGGGCTCATGCCCATGAACGACAATATTTACCTCGTCCTCTTTTAAAACCCCCAGGTTACTTTCACCTTTATGAGGTTTGGGAGTGCCAAATAACACATCGGATAATTCCGTCGCCCACATGGAACCGCCCCATCCATCTGACAAAGCCGCCCGTAGTCCATGCAAAATCAGATTGACATAGTCGGTATCCACCCCCATATGGGTGCGGTGCATAATTTCGACAATTTCCCTGTCTATCCCACGGGGAACAATGCCCAGCTTCTCCCAAACTTCTTTTCTCTGGGAGGGAATGCGTCCGAGCAGTTCAAGGTTGCCCTTGCTGGTTCCAAATTCTTCAAGAGCTATGCGCGCAATATCGGCTGCGATTTCCTTTTCCGCCCGTCCATCAGCAGCAACCTTTAATTCCCCCGCCAGGGCCAAAAGTTTCTCTTTATCTTTAATTTCATAATCCGGCGCTCCTCCCTCGGCGGCATGAAGCAGCGTCTCCACAATATCGCGCCCGTGGTCCGAGTGAGCAGCCGCCCCGGAGGCAATGGTGCGCAGCAAATTGCGGGCCACAATCGTATCGGCTCCAGCCCCGCAAACCCCTCTATCAGGGCCATTGCCAAAAGGATCTATGCGGCACGGCCCCATATTGCAGTTGCGGCAGCACAGGCCGATCAGGCCAAAACCGCACTGCGGTTCCTGTTTTTTCAAACGGTCCCAGGCAATTTCCACACCATTCTGTTCAGCTCTTGACATCATGGCCTGGGTAGCACGGTCAATGCTTTTCTGTACATATTTATCCTTTATATCCTTTATATCCTTACCCATATACTTTCGCTCTCCTCCCTTTACTATTCTTTTTACTATTCTTTAAAATTGGTCAGGTATTCTTTTCGTTTCTCTTTTGTAAACAAAGGAACTTCCGCCAGTGAAATAGCCTTCGTTGGACATGAAGCCACACAAGCAGGGACATCCCTTTCGGGACAGCGGTCGCACTTCAGTGCAACCTGTGCCCTTCTGTCCTGTGCAATTACTCCAAAGGGACAGGCCATAACGCACATCCAGCAACCAACACACTTTTCCCTGTCGTGATTTACAAGCCCGGTATTTTCATCCCTCCACAAAGCTCCGCTGATACAGGCCCTGATGCACTGTGCGTCTGTACAGTGACGGCACTGCAGCGGAAAGTTAAACTGCTGTCCGGCCTCAACATACACTCTGGAAACGGGAGCCATACTTTCAAATAATGCCGCAAAAAGATCTTTCGATTCCGAATGCTCCACCGCACAGGCAAGTTCACAGGTTTTACATCCGAGACAGTGCTCCAGGTTGATAAGGATCTCCTTCATACATTCACCCCCTTCTGTAAAAAAATAAATGGCAGGCTTTACTACAATAAATTGGCAGGCTTACTACAAATAAATCTCGCCAAGGTTCGCTTAAATCCCATTGCTTTCCCCATTGCGAATATTCAGTATTTTTTATCAAGCTTCCCCGCGCTTCTCCCTCGAGATCTTATTTTGTATAATTCTACATCATACCTTATCATACCTTCATTTTCCTTCCTGATGAGCTATTTTCCTTAATTAAACTGAATCACCCGGAACGGAAAGGATGTCGCGCTTCTCACAAACGTCAAGAGTAAAAAAATAGACGCGCTCAGATCATTGCGAGGCATCATCAAGGATGTCGATATAACCCCGGATGAAATCCGGGAAGAAAGGCTGGGCAGTCCGGACACTCTGCTCCATCTTAGAGATCGTAGGTGTGGGGAAAACCGATATTCTGAATGCAATAAAACTTGGGCTGTCTGACTTTGAGGACTCATTAGCCGCACAGTGCGCAAAGCAGGTTAAAGCCGAATACATCGTGACGCGCGACATCTCTGACTTCGCGAACTCCCCGGTTCCCGCAAAAGAGCCCGCCGACTTTCTCAAACAGTTAAAATAACCGAAACACCGCCGGAAAAGACTGAGTCCCTAGTGTTTCCAGGATTGACGGTGGGGGTAGAGCTAGATTTCCGTTAGTTTACAGCAGCAGGGGAATAAAAGAATTCTGCCTTGGAAAAACTAGTCACCGCAAGAAATTCTGTAAAAGAGGTGACTGCATGGCTGAATTAATGAAAAGTCCAAGCAAAACCAGTTAGCCGAGAAGGAAATTACGACCTGGTTGCCAACAATATGCCCATATTTTTCATTCACGATGGGATCAAATTCCCAGATCTGGTGCATGCTATCAAGCCGGAGCAACACAATGAAATTCCCCAGGCTTCCGCAGCCCATGATACTTTGGAATTTCGTGGTCAATACTCCAGAACTCGCCCATATGATTATGTGGCTAATGTCCGATCGTGCCATTCTTTTCCCTTTTGTCTGATAATATGATATCAATATCTTTCCTTAATTCTTCTTCAATGTGATTGATTTTTTAGGAGGGGATCATTGTAATGTTTGACAAATCATTATATCTTGAAAAGAATGTGGGCACGACAGACCGGGTTATTCGGTTAGTGCTGGGCATTGCACTGGTAACGGTGCCAGTTATTTACGAGTTTTCCCCATGGGCTATTGCTATTTTGGCAGCAATCGGCGGAACTCAGATTATTGAAGGTATCATTGCGTATTGACCGGTAGAAGACCTTCTGGGGTGGTCTACCCTGCGAAAAGTCGAGCCTTAAATACAACTTTACGAACTTAACAGTTTTTCATAAATAGCACTAAATATAATATTACACTTACCTAATACTTCCTTAGCAAACTCTAAATGATTATAATTGTTTTACCCAATTTAGTCATAATTTTACCACGCTTCTTTTCCTACAGGGTTACCCCAATCAATACCTAATTTTGGGTTTAATTTTTCCCCTTCACATTGTTCTGCTAAAAGCTCAAATTTTGTTTTATCTTGTTTCTTTCTAAGGATTAATTTTTCTCCCTCTATGTCAATATTAAAACTTATATTTTCAAAGTTATTACTATCTATATTTAAATCTTCCAATATAGTCTTTGGTATACGAATAGCTACACTGTTACCCCATTTAGCCAGATTAACCCTCATTTTAATCATCTCTTTAAAAATTTATTTAATTCCACTTATATAGTATATACCTGTTAGTATATACCTGTATATACATAATGTCAATTTATAATATTTTGGATAATATTTTGGACCTAAAGCTTATCCCTGGCGCCATATTTTCCCAGCATTAAGCCGGCCAAAATCAGAAAGAAACCGATGCCGTAATAAATTACTGGAGGAAACTCCCCCGTCTTCGGTAATTCCGGATCACTTATTTCTTCCCCAGGGGGCAGCCCCGGTTCATCCAGAGGTATTATAATTTGTTGTTCTTCCTCTTCCTCTCCGGAAGGTTGATCTGACAAATCTGGCTGTCCAAGGGGATCTGACGGGCCAGAAGGATCTAAGAGATCAGGAGAATCCGGTAGATCTGGTGGCTCTGTCGGACTAGGCGAATCCGGTGGACCAGGCGGCGGATCAGGGGGATCAGGAAGATCGGGTGGATCAGGGGGATCGGGCGGATCGGAATCATCAGCTGCCCCCTTTGCCGTAAATATCCACTGTAAATCAATGTCTTTCCCCTGCAGCTCGTTACCCGCATTTTCATCCAGGAAAATAGAAAATTCGAATTCCCTTGCTCCTGCGCCGGGGGAAACAGTTCCGGCGTCTATCTTCATTAACTCTTTCAGAGTTCCGCTGTACAATTCATTATCAGGCACACCATGCTCAACAACATCCATTTTTAAACCTTCATAGTTATAAAGAATAAGCTCTGCTTCATCAGTAGACATCACTTTCTTGTCAATCAGCAGAGTAAAATTTTTGCTCCCCGTATTGCGTACCTTTACGATGGTGGACGGTTCTTTATCCACACAACCCGGGTAACCCGGATATAAGTTTTTAAACATGAAAGGATTAGCGGAATGATCCACGCGCAGCCCAAAATCTTCGCTTCCATAAATCACCAGGTCCCCCTTTGTCCCGGAGGCAAAAGACTGATCATACAATAATATTCCCGTCAAAATCGATGCAACGGGTATTAAAACGAAAAGAATAAAGCAAAAAATGATTTTGTTTCTCATTCGCGGACCTCCCTGTCTAGCGCAGGCGCTGGAGCAGATGCTTTTGGGATAGAACGCCCAGAGGTGCAGAGAAAACCTCACCAAGATTGTAGCGGTAGGCATACTGCTCAGAAAAAACAAAAAATGAATGCTCGTAGTTTTCCTCGTTTTGTCCGTTTTGCCCGTTTTGATAAAAAATCGGTTTTCCAAGTTCGTCAGCGATCTTCAACAGGTCCTCAAAAGATGCTACCAAAAGAATATTGTCGTGGCCGGAAGCGGAGATTTTTTCTGTGCATTTGACGATCCTGTCACGATACTGCTTTAAAATATGGGAAAGCCTCTTCTTGACAAAATTATTCCTTTCTTCCTTGCCAACAGTCACCTGAATAAAGATCAGCAAAAACAAAACCAGCAGGATAGAAAGCAAAGCAAACCCCGACCGCGCCTCTTCAAAATAAGGAACGGGCTCTACCCTTGAAGCGGGGATGCCGCCCGTCTCGCTATCCTCCAAGCTGCCTCCAACCGTAAAAACATTGCCACTTAAGGGAATTATCAGTTCAGGAGGCAGCCGTTTCCTCGATTGCCCCCTCCGGAGTATCGGCCGCCAGGCCAACATTATAATTCACCCGCAAGTTGAGTTTCTGCGGTGAGAATCCTGTTGTCTCCACAATAGAGTTGGCCAGGGCAACATACTCGGAAAACGGCAGGATAATCTCTTCCCGCAGAAAGACATCTTTCCCGTGCACATGAAAAGCCTCAGGGGCCAAAAGGGGAAAATTCTTCTCCCAGACCAGGTAATCCTC
>LSQX01017445.1_pt2 | contig 24445 bp, 17 predicted proteins | sample 654561 | NCBI WGS metagenome assembly LSQX01 (sample SAMN04489861, study PRJNA283612) | anaerobic digester metagenome | isolation source: 4 biogas reactors fed with cattle manure at either 37C or 55C with and... | place: Denmark: Kongens Lyngby | collected 2014
GTAAAGGTGGTATCTATAAAATATGAGTGAGAAACCACTAAACTGGGAAGCTGATTAGCCTTAAAAGTTCTGGCTCTAATAAACATGGTGCTATCTAGGGAAATGGCACTGTTATAAAGCGCTGATTTTTCAGTGGGTTCGGTGCCATCTAGGGTGTAGCGCACTTCGTTTTCGGAACTTATTTCCAGTTTTAGTTGCTCTGCACTAGTGTAAAAACCTCCTTTATGGCTAAAAACCGGTGTTTTTGCTCGGGTGGTGGCGTAGCTGGGGTGGTTACTGGCTCCGGGGGTGGCTTTGTGGCTCATGGCCCAGACTGTAGCGCCATCAGTACTGCGTTGCCAGCTAATTTCTGCTTGTAGGGGAGGGATTTTAACCTTGTCTATTTCTACACTATCTTTATTAAATAATCTTAGGGTTTCGCCATCGCTAGCCAACCTAAAGTTGCTGTGAATTTCATTGCCAGTAACTTTATCTAAACCCGAAGCATATACAATTAAATACCCTTGGGCTTCTATGTTAGTTTCTGCCGGAAAAGTCCATTTAAAAGGATTCTTTTTAGAATCGCTGAGACCATAACCGCTTAAATCTATGGGTTTGTCTGTGGGGTTATATATTTCTATCCAATCGTAGTACTGTCTATCTGCACTTTGTAGGGTTTTATATTGGGTGCTTTGCACTTCATTGATTACTTGAGCCACTAACACTTGTGTTAATGCAAAAAGCGTAACAAAAAACATTTGAAATGTATTTGATTTGTTCATAATTAAAACCTAGTGATTTTATGTGTGCGTTGTTGAGAACCTTGTTTAATGTGTAAGATTAGAACCCCTTTTTGCTGTTGGGGGATGGGAATAATATAGTGACCATCAAAGGAAAATTTATGTCCTTTGCTTATTATTTTTCCTCTAGTATTGCTAAAGGTCCAGCTAAATCTTTTCCCAGGTTGTATATTTAAAATAATCAAATTCTTTTTTATTTTATAGCCAATGGTTTTAATCTCATCATCTGGGATTTCGCACTCATTTGTTTTGCAAAAATACGCTTTTAGTTCAGTGGATTGCTTCATAGGCACAGAGATTTGTGTATCGGTGCTATAAATATCCTCATCCCAAGCAACAAACTGATAACCACTGTCAGGGATAGCAGTCAAAGTTAAGGGGATGTTTTCAAAGTACTTTCCCTCCCAATTTCCTTGTATAAAAGCATGGCTGGTGAGTTTTACTTTTCCGCCTTGGTTCATTTCTATGCTGAGTTTAACGGTGTCTTTAAGTGAGAAAAAATCCTGCAAGTGTTTATAGAAATAGTCGGGTCTTTTAAGAGCGTGGTTTTTAACTGACTCTTTAAAAATAGTGTAAATATCGGGGTCTTTTTTAATATCGTATTTTGAATTTAATTGATAATGCAAATTGGGTTCAATGATTTTACTTATTGAGTCTAAGCTTTTCATAATGTTTTCATAACTAAAGTAAGTGCTCATAAAGTCACAAGAGGCTACAATTAACTGATTTTTAAACGCTTCATTTTTTATCAAGCTTTGAAAGAGTATAGGAATGTTTTTGTGCTTATCTTTGTCATTGTCTTTGGTAATCCAATGGAGCATATCAGTATCTAATCTGCCTGGATTAAAGGCGTAGTCTAGATCATACAAATACCACCGCCATTGAGGATGGTTGTTTTCAGCTTGCCAGTATTTTATATTGTTATGCGGCCAATCAACATTAGCGTAATACATAACTATAGCATTATATGCTGCATAGTTCTCCACATCCATCAAGGAACTTAGGCTATCATAATTTTTGCTTTTACCTAAATTATTGTTTTTGGCAAAGTTAAATAAATCCAAGTAGTTTTTGTCAGTTCCATGACTTATATGCCCCCAATTTTTGCTAACTCCAGGATAATTTTTTAAGATATTAACTTCATCGGTGTTATAGCCAAAATGATTGTGTAAATAGTGCTCATTAAATTTTTCTCTTAACCTATAAATTCCCCGATTTTCGCCATTAATAAGTAATAATACTGGTCGCCAAGCTTGTAGCTCTAAGCCTGTATCAAACACAAGGTTACTAGCAAATTCATCGTAAATTCCCCAGCCATTGGTGTTCCTAGTAAAACCCGCCCGGAGCACTAAGTTCTTATACCTATCAACCTCTCGGTTTTGAAAAAATGGATAATTTAAAATATTATTTCCATAACTATTGCGCGCATATAAGGAAAAAGATTTTTGCGTATAATATTTAGAAATTCTTCCGCTTATTTTAATACCTAAAAACTGGCTAATTGCTTGGCTATCAGCTTCAAAAAACTCAAAGTTCACCGGTTTTTCCCAACCCATCCAATAATTTGAGCCATATCCAGGATATTCACTGGTGCCATTAGGCCCTTTGGCATAAATTCCATGGTTATGACTGTTTAAATCCTTATCATCCATTTGTATGGAAACCACTGGCAGTGTAAAGGTGGTATCTATAAAATATGAGTGGGAAACCACTAAACTGGGAAGGTGATTTTCACTAAAAGTTCTGGCTCTAATAAACATGGTGCTATCTAAGGTAATGGCTTTGTTATACAGTGCTGATTTTTCTGTGGGTTCGGTGCCGTCTAGGGTGTAGCGCACTTCATTTTCGGCTGTGATTTCCAGTTTTAGCTGCTCTGCACTGGTGTAAAAGCCCCCTTTGTGGCTAAAAGTAGGAGCCTCTGCTTTGGTAGTGGCATAGCTGGGGTGGTTACTGGCTCCGGGGGTGGCTTTGTGGCTCATGGCCCAGACTGTAGCGCCATCAGTACTGCGTTGCCAGCTGATTTCTGCTTCTAAAGCGGGTATATGCACCATATCTATTAAATTAGCTTTGGCATTGCTTAAATATAGGCTTTCTCCAGCACTGGCTAGCTTAAAGTTGCTGTGAATTTCATCATTAATGTTGGTGTCCAAGCCTGAAGCATATACAATTAAATACCCTTGAGCTTCTATGCTAGTTTCTACAGGAAAAGTCCATTTGTGGGGCTTTTTTTGAGAATCGCTGAGTCCATATCCGCTTAAATCTATATCTCTGCCTGTGGGATTGTAAATTTCTATCCAATCGTAGTACTGTCTATCTGCACTTTGCAGGGTTTTATATTGGGTACTTTGTACCTCATTAATTACTTGAGCAAAAACAGGACAACTTCCCCAACTTAAAATCCACCAATAAAGGGGAAATACAAGTTGCTTTATTCCAGTTTGCTTCACTTTCAGCTTCCTTTCTCAACTCATCTACTTTAAAAGTAGTAATTATTTTGCTATTAGCTTGTGTTTAAAGTGTTTAGATAGCTTTTATCACTTTTTATATGCATAAGCTGGCTATATTTTCTATTTTATTTGTCTATGTATTTATTTCGAGTTTTATCCTTTATCATTGTTTTAAGTGTTTCGCTCTTTGCGCAAATAAACTTAGCTGATCTCAGCACCCTTATGGGAGCAGCGCCTGGGCTTAATTTAAGCGCTTCTGAAATAGCTGCTGCTAAAGCTTTAATGTCTGATGAGTCCACCACTTCTATGACGACCATGCGCCGTTATGATAGAGGTCAGACGATGCCCGACTCTTTGGCTCATCCCTGGCAAGATAGCACTAATTTTATACGACTTTATGGGCTAAAAAATCCCGATTCTCTGCACGAAATAGGCGGGGATCTTTATTATTATTCCGATTCTTTGGGGTATATACCTTATTCGTTGCCTGAAAAAGAAATATCCTTTGATGACGAAGATTTACCTTTTGGTCGTTATGTGCATCGCTTTTTTGCTCGCTCTTTGCCCTCAGCTTTTTTAGAAAGACAAAACGCCCTCACCGCTGAATATCCCCTTAAAACCGGCGATGTGTTAAATCTGATTTTGTGGGGTGGAGTAGAGCGCGAATACGAACTTAAGTTAAATGCGCAGGGGCAGGTAAATGTCGAGGGAGTGGGTTTGGTGGGACTGAGTGGCCTAAGTTTAACAGCGGCTCAACAGCTTTTAACCAATAAACTCAAAAAAATCCATGCGGGCATAGCCAGCGGACGCATTAAGGTTAGTCTAAATGTCAACTCTCTTGCCAGTACCAAGGTGTTTGTCATGGGCGATGTGCGCCAACCGGGCGGCTATGATTTACCAGGAAATTCCAATGTGTTTTTAGCTCTTTATAAAGCTCAAGGTCCCAGCAAAATAGGTTCTGCGCGCAAGATTAAAATTATCCGTGCCCCTGACGATAGCTCTGAAACTGTAGATTCTTTGGAAATAGACTTGTATCGTTACTTTTTTTATGGTGAAAAAGAAGAAACTGCCATTTTACGCGATGGCGATATGGTTTTTATCCCCAAAGCCGAGCGTTTAGTAAAAGTTACTGGCGATGTGGGCCGCGAAGCTATTTTCGAACTTAAAGAAGATGAAAGTCTTAAAGATTTAATGTTCTATGCTGGTCAGGCTAATATCACTGCCGCTCATACCTTAAGTTTGTGGAGAGTGATGGAAGATGGTCGCTATGATGTCTTAGACTTAGATTCAGCCCAAAGTGCTGTGGAAGAATCTTCTTATGAATTGCAAAATCAAGATAGTTTAGTGGTGCGAGCTTCACAAAAGCTCCCTCGGGAATACATTTCAGTAGTTGGAATGGTGTGGTATCCGGGCGCGTACGCTTTTAAAGCCGGAGAAAATCTTAAAACTATAATTGAACGAGCTGGTGGTTTGCGTCCCGAGGCTTATTTGGCGCGTATGGTGGTGCGCCGCCCCTTGCCTGATAGCACTTATGCTTATTTAGGAGATAATACAGAGGCTAATGCTGTAACTTTACAAGCTCAAGATGAGATTTTTGTGCTAGATAGTGGCGAGATAGGGGTCAAATATACCGTGCGTATTAGCGGTGCTGTAAAAAATCCCATAATGGTGGATTGGAGTCCTGAAATTACCGTTAAAACCTTAATTGCCATGGCTGGGGGTTATGAACCTAACCATCGCCAAGGTTTCGCCCTCATAGAAAGGTTAATTCCTGGCGCAGACTCCATTGAAACTGTGGAGCTGACTTTTAGCGATGGCTTAAATGGTTCCGACCCCGAAGATCACTTGCTTAAACCTTACGATAGGGTGGTTATTCCTGTGGATCCCAACTATTATGAACAAGAGTTGGTGGCTTTAGGTGGAGCTTTTAAAAATCCTGGTCGCTATGCGCTCATCAAAAATCGTGAAACTTTTTATGACTTTATGCAGCGCAAAGCGGTTTTACATAATAGCTCTTATTTAGCTGGGGGGCGCTTGTTCCGCAAAAGGGACGATACCACCTATTATCAAATTAACTTTGATTTAGAGCAGGCTTTTCAGGGAAAACTCAAGCAAGATTTAGCTTTGCAACATGGTGACTCCATTTATGTGCCCACCGAACAGCTTACGGTGCAATTAAAAGGCGAAGTAGTTAGTCCCGGCGATGTGCTTTGGAGCGATGGCTGGCGCATTAAAGATTATTTAAACGCTGTAGGTGGTCTCACCCGCAACGGTGACGATGAACGCATTATTATTACCTATGCCGATGGTAGAAAATCCACCATGAGCCGAGCTCCTCGCAACCCCGATCCTGGCTCTATTATTACGGTTTCGTACAAAGAGGTTAAAGAAACTGATTGGTTTAGGGTGTGGACTACGGTGGCTACCATATTGGGTACAGTGGCGCAGCTAATGATGGCTTATGCAGTGGTTTATGAAAAAAGTAATTAGTTACATTTAAAATAATATGGTTAATTTAATTTTGTGTGGTGGTGCGGGTACGCGCTTATGGCCTATGAGCCGCTCTTTGATGCCCAAGCAGTTTGTGCGTCTTTTCGATGGTCGTTCACTTTTTCAAAAGACGGTTTTGCGCAATCAAAACTTATGCTCTACCCAATATGTGATTTCCAATGTGGATCAATATTTTTTGGCGCTAGATCAGTTGCAAATGGTGGGTGCCACCCAAATGCGATTTTTGCTTGAACCGGTGGGTCGCAATACCGCTCCTGCCATTGCCCTGGCATGTTTAAACCTCCCCCCTGAGGCGGTGGTTTTAGTTACCCCTAGTGATCATCTGGTACGCAATCACAAGGCTTACGACAAGGCCTTGCAAAAAGCCAAAGCTTTAGCACTTAAGGACAATTTGGTTACCTTTGGCATAAAGCCCACTGGTCCTGAAACTGGTTTTGGTTACTTAGAGGCCCAAGGGGAAAGTGTTTTGCGCTTTGTAGAAAAACCCAATGCCAAAAAAGCCCAAGAGTATGTGGATAGCGGTAATTTTTACTGGAATTCGGGCATGTTTTGCTTTAAAGCAGGGGTGTTTTTAGAAGAACTTAAAAGCGCTGCTCCCAATATTTATGAGTCTTGCGTGGAATGCATAGAAAATGCAGACATTGAAGGTGCGGTGGTGCGCCCTCGTCTTGAAAATATGCAGTCTATTCCCGCCAATAGCATTGATTATGCAGTCATGGAAAAGTCCAGTAAGGTAAAGGTGGTCCCTTCGGATATTGGTTGGTCAGATTTAGGTAGCTTCGATGCTCTGCATCAAGAACTACCCCAAGATGAACAAGGAAACACGGCTAAGCAAAAGCATATCGCGGTGGATTCCCATAATAATTTGATTTTAAGTCGCCATCGCAAAATCGCCACCATAGATTTAGAAGAAATGATGGTGGTAGATACCCCCGATGCGGTTTTAGTAGCGCCTTTGAGCAGCAGTCAAAAGGTGAAAGCAGTGGTGGATTTGCTCAAAAAATCTGGTTCCGATTTGATTCACACGCCGCAAACGGTGGCGCGCCCCTGGGGAGCATATACGGTGCTCCTCGATATGGATAAGGCGAAAATCAAAAAGATTATTGTCAAACCTGGGGGGCGTTTATCTTTGCAAAAACATTTGCATCGCTCCGAGCACTGGGTGGTAATCAGTGGTATGGCTACGGTTACCGTGGGCGATAGCGTGTTTAATGTGCGCCCCAATGAATCTACATATATTGGTGCAGGGGATTTGCATCGTTTGGAAAATCAAGGTAAAATGGATTTGGTAATTATCGAGGTGCAGGTGGGTGAATACACCGGCGAGGATGATATTGTGCGTATCGAAGATGATTATAAGCGGTGAGAATCCTGTAGCACCTAATACGCCCCATCGCCTTTAAATACGGCTTTAAAAGTCTTGCGAATCAAGTCCATATCGGTTTTGATGCCGCCGTGGCGAATGTATTTGTTGTCTAGGCGAACTTGGTCTTCAAAGCCAATATTGCTGCGGCCGCTCACTTGCCAATGGCAGGTAAGACCAGGTTTAACCGAAAGTCTCATGCGATGCCACGATTCATATTGCTCCACTTCGCTGGGTAATGGGGGACGCGGCCCCACAATGGCCATGTCGCCGCGAATTATATTCACCAACTGCGGAAGCTCATCTAAGCTGTATTTGCGTATAACTCTCCCGAAATTAAAAATCCGAGGATCATCCTTCATTTTAAAAATCGGCCCCGTGGTTTCGTTTAAATCACGCAGTTTTTCCAGTCTTTCTTCGGCATCCACATACATCGATCTAAATTTATACATGGTAAACTCTTTGCCTTCTCTACCCACGCGCACTTGTTTAAAAATTGCCGGTCCTTTGGGATCGCTGATTTTTACCAAAATCCCTATAACAAAAAGCAGGGGTAAAAGCACCACTAAAGCTAGGCTAGAAGCCACTATATCTATGCTGCGTTTTAAAAAGTTAATGGTGGCTCTATTCCACTGATTGGGTTTAATATCTTTGTAAGTCAGAGGAGCTAAATGGAAAAATCCTCTATTACTATGGTTAAAGCTTTTCACCATGGCTTCGGTTTGGCTGCGCTGATTTTCCGATTCTCCGGTGAAAATCATAGCTTTAAATACCGGTTTATGTACTTGTTGGCGTAAAACAGCAAATAAACCTGCTTCTTTAAGATTGCGCAATATGCTTTTGCGTAATTTTTGCAAAACGGTATAGTCGCTATCCAAGCAAATTATCCCTATACCCGTGTCAAAATGCAAATGCCCTTTGACATCTAAAAAATCCGTTTGGCTTAAAATAGTAAGCACCGCAATTTTCCATGCTCGTACTTCTGGGGAGTCTATTTCTTTAAAACCAAACAGTTCAAAATGTTCCGTGGGAATTTTTATGTAAATAAAAGGTTTTTGCGTGCGTAAAGTGCGCAAAAATTCCTCTTTTAAGCGACGGTGAAAGTACTCGTTGTTATAGACAAAGCCAAAGTCTAAATCGGGGGGGAGCAAAGTGTCCCGGTGATCTACTAAAAGTCGCCTCAACATATTATTGCTTAAACGCGCGGTTAAGGGTGTCCATCACGGAGCCAATTTCTGCTGGACTGTAATGCACAGGGTTGGCGAATTTAGATTCGATTTCCGCTAGTTTTTTGTCGTGATAAGCTACTTTAAATTCAGTGAATTTAAGGCCGTGGGCAGTGCTGATTAGCACCACATTTTCATCTTTTTGAATCTGGTTTTGTTCCCGCAATTTAAAAAGCGCCGCCAGGGCCACTCCGGTATGAGGGCAAGAGTACAATCCTGTACGATCCGCTCTATGGGCGGCGTTAGCTAGCTCTTCTTCGCTCACATCTATCACTAAACCATTGGTTTCTTGCACAGCTTTCACCGCTTTGGGGTAGCTCACCGGATTGCCAATTTGTATGGCCGAAGCCAAGGTTTTTTGGGCTTGCACAGGCTTTAATTCGTCGAAACTGCGTTCAAAAGCTTGGTAAAAAGGGTTGGCTTTTTGCGCTTGGGCCACAATTATACGGGGCATGCGGTCGGTGAGGCCCAAATCCATGCACTGCTGAAATCCTTTGGCCAATGCACTTACATTTCCTAAATTTCCCCCCGGAATTACCACCGTATCGGGGACTTCCCAGCCCATCTCTTGGGCTATTTCTGGGGCAATGGTTTTTTGCCCTTCTACTCTTAAACTATTCATGGAATTTGCCAAATAAATGCTTTCGTCGGCGGTAACTTGGCGCACAATTTCCATACATCCATCAAAATCCGTGTCCAAAGCCAAAACAATGCTGCCATTGGCAATGGGTTGAATCAACTGCGCGGTGCTGATTTTTCCGGCGGGTAAAAACACAATGCTAGGGATTCCCGCTTTGGCACAATAGGCGGCTAAAGCTGCAGAAGTATCCCCAGTGGATGCACAGGCCACAGCTTTAATGGCTTTGTCCTGTTTGATCATTTTATTCACTTGACTCACTAAAACCGTCATGCCCAAGTCTTTAAATGAACCCGTATGAGAATTTCCACTTAATTTTACCCTTAAACTGCCCAAATCCAGTTCTTTTGCCAAAACATCGGCATTAAACAGCGGATTCCAGCCTTCTTGCAGGGTTATAATATCTTCAGCGGCAATCTGTGGCAACACCCATTCGCGCTTACTCCACACTCCGCTCATATCTTCGGGGGCAAAACTATTGCGTCGTTGGGCAAATAAATCTTTCCATTCTTGGGGGCTTTTTTGTTGTAAAGCTTGGGTATCGTGCACCACTTCTAGTAAATTATCATCCACTAAACTGCGATATATCACTTGATCCAAGGGATATTCATCTATACCGTCTATGTTGCGAAAAACAGCGTTAAATTCTTTCATAACCTTAAACTCCATAATTAAAAATTAGAAATTTGTTTGCAGAGGTGGCATCTATTCAAAGGTTTTCTATTTTATACTAACATTTATTTAAAGGAAATAGTGTGTTTAAACATTTTTTACGAAAATTTTGGTGGTTTTCAGGGCTAATTCCCTTGGTTTCTTGCTTATTTAACGAAAGCGGTAATGCTTCGGAATGGATAGAAAAACAAAAATATCCCACGACTTATAAAACCGAACATGCAAAAATTGCTCTGCAGGCCCAAGGGCGAGTGAATTTTGACTCTTTGCCTTTTCAGGCCTCAGTGATTGGTGCGGTGGGCAGCGATTTTGGTTCTACCCAACAGGCTTGGTATATGGTAATCACTAACGATACCATCAGTCCCAATGTGCTTAAAGGTGCAGATTCGGTACAAAGCTTTTTAAAACTCCGCCTCGATAGCCTTTTTTATAAAGAAAATGTAATATCGCCGCTTTTTAGTGAAGATTCCATCACCGTGGAGTTAAGCTGGTCTAATCCCCAAGAAATCTCTAAGTCTCAACGAGACAGTGTGCGCAATATCAACGATAGTATTTGGTTCAACTACTTATTCACCGATTTTGTGCGTGGTTCTAAGGCGCAAAAGTTCACTCAAAAAGTGCTTGCCCCAGCTAAAGTTCAAGATTCTTTAATGATTCCCTTGCCTACAGAATTAAGTGCGGCATTAGCTACTCAAAAATCTCGTTTGCAGTTTGTTTTGGGAGTGAATATCCCCGAAGCAGAGCGTATTTACCGATTCTCAGGTCCCAGTAATGTTAAAAATCCTCCGTGTTTCTCGTATAAAGCTTTTTACGGCGAAGATAGTGTTTATTATCGCCGTTCTCTAAAAGATTCCGTGCAAATGCGCGGCGCTCAGTCTTCGAGCTTAGAAAATCCTGGGGAAAATCTCGTAATTCACGGCGGCGTGCGCGAAACTTTATGGGTGGAGCTTCCCGGCAGTGAAATTATGCGAGTTTTAGACTCAATTTCCCCTCGTAGCGAGACTTCTGATAGCATTGATGCTCATCGCTTTGTGCTCATGGCGCAGTTAGAACTAGCTGCCCCTAGCGATCCTCAGGGTGGAGAATTATCCATGCCTTTGCCAGTGTTGGCAGCGGCGCAGATTCCTGCTACGGTTTTAAGCGATACCATGACTTTGCCTGAAGCTATGATATTAGATTCATTAAATATTAAAGAATCTGGACATAGCAATCTGCTTTTTTATCATCGCGATACTATTAATTTGCAAATAACTGAAACTTTGCGTCATTTTGTACAAGTGGCTGATTTTGGCATTAACCCTGAGTTTTCTCTTACTTTAGGTCGCCCGATGCTAAGTCCCAAAGAGGTGCACAATTCCGATTACCGCGATTCTGATACCTCATGGGTGCGAATTTATTCCAATTTTCCCTCTTATGCCAGTTGGGAATTGGGAAAATCTGCCAATTTAGATGTTAATTTGCATATTTGGTGGGTAAATCGCCAAGGAGGCGATGAATAATGAAAACTTTTTGGCAAAAATTTAGCTTCGTTTTTTTGTGTATTGCTTCTGGGGTTATGGCCTCTGCTAGCTTTATAGGTATAGAATCTTTGGGTTCCGATAACTTCACTGGCAATGCTGCAGATATGGGGCGGGGTAATAGTGGGCATTCCCGTACTCAAGAAGGTATTTCTTTGCAGAACCCAGCTCGCTTGGCTTTTGACCGCAAAACTTCTTTTATGGTGTCTTTAGATTACCAAGGTTTTTACCAAAGTTCAGCAAATATGGGCAGAGATGGCACCAAGCTTAGCTCTTTTGCCCTGGGCTTTCCCTTAGGGGCTTTTGGGGCAATTGGTTTGGGAATGTGGGAAGTCTATTCCAACGATTTCTATGCTCAAAGCATCCAAGATGCAGACACTTTTAGCGTGGATTATTTTGGTAGTTTAACCGAACTTTCGCCTTCTTATGCTTTGCGTTTGCCCGGTTTTATGCAGCCTTTGGCTCTGGGAATTGCATGGCGAGTGCCCACGGGGCATTTACATAGAAATATCAAGCGCTATCCCGAAAAAATTGATTCAGAACAAGAATATTGGCAAAAAGACTTGCTTTTAGAAGATATTAGTCATGCCACTTGGGGAAAATCTGGTTCAAGTCCGGGGTATTTAGCCTTTTCGGCGCAATTTTATCAAAGAAATTGGAGTATGTATTGTGGTTTTGCCCAAGGTCATACATTAAATAAAAAAGTGTATTTACGACAAGCGGTGGGGATTATTGATACCACCGCCCAAAGCACAAATATTCAAGAATTTAAAATACCTCGCCAAATTAGCGTTGGTTTTAACTATAGTTTAAGTTCGTGGTTAAGTTTAAGTGCCGATGTGCAATCCATGGCCTGGGATAACGAAAAACTGCCGACTCTGTCGGGGTTGGGGCTTAAAGAATACGATTTAAGTGCTGATCGCCAGATGATTTATGCATTGGGATTACAAAAAGAGGGTTCTAGTAAATTCTATGAGTCTTTTATTGCCCGCAGTAGTTTTAGGCTAGGCGGATGGTACAAAGACTGGTATTTAGATGAAGTACACGAATGGGCTGGAACTGTAGGTATGGGAATGCCTTTGGGTAAAAGAGGTGCCAAGTTGGATGTAGCCATTGCAGCAGGGCATCGCCAAGCCACAAGTTTTGATAATGAGTGGTTTTGGACCTTGGGTATGAGTTTTACTGGTGTCGCAGAATGGGGACAGTCATCCCGAAGAATTCGATAACCAAAAGGAGAGATGAAAAATGGAAGAAGATAAAAACATAGAAAACGAAAAAATAAAAGATGAAAGCAAAACCAATGGGAGTTTAAGTCCCGATTATTTGGTTCTTATGCAAAAAGATCCTAATTGGATGCAAGCTTTTTGGGATGTAAACGAAGAGCGTTTGCAAAAGGCCCAAAAAACAGGTAAAAAGCTGGTCTTGCGTATGTACGATGTCTCTAAAGATGTTACTATTCGTTCGCGCAAAAAGCTAAAGTTTTACGATATTATAATCCCCTGGGATGCTCGTTCGTGGTATTTGCAAAACACCTATGACGAAGCTGTGGCAGTTTCACTGGGTTATACCGAAGAAGATGAAAATGAAGAAAGCTTCCAAGAGTTGCTTAGTTCCGAAGAAGTTTACGCTATTACCCCCGATGGCCAAGGTTGGACCACTGGTGGCGATGCGGATCGCTTTGTGGCGGCTTCTTTGGGTGCGTATTCCATTGGTGGAAGTTCCGAACAAGGATTAAGTTCGTGGTCTGGCGATGATATTCCTTCCAGTTTGGGAGAAAGTTCCGAAGCGGTGTCTTCCTGGGCACCATCTTCAGCAGAACCATACACCGCTCCAGGCATGCACTGGCGTGGTCAAGGCAAAGATTTCTTCTTATGGGTAAAAACTCGTTTGATAGTATATGGTGGAACTCGCCCCGATGCAAATTTGCAAGTGCGCGGCGAACCTTTCCCCCTAAATCCCGATGGAACTTTCTCTTTAGAAATGGATTTGCCCGATTCTACCCAGGTAATACCAGTTTTTGCCACGGATAAAGATGGTGATTTCCCCACTACCATAGTTCCTGTGGTGGTAAAACGCACGGAATAAAATGGCCACAGGCAAACTTGTGATGTTGCTCCATGCGCACCTTCCTTTTGTGCGCAACCCTGAGCATGAGCGGTTTTTGGAAGAAAACTGGTTTTTTGAAGCTCTTAGCGAGTGCTACATTCCTTTGTTGCAGTCTTTGTATCGCATGGTAGAAAGGGGTGTTAAAGGAACCATAAATCTGAGCCTTTCTCCCACTTTATTGCAAATGTTGGCAGATTCGCTTTTGCAAAAACGCTATTCTAAGCACTTGGCCGAGTTAATTGACTTGGCCCAGCGCGAGCAGCGCCGGGTGGAGCATGATTCCCATAAGTTTGCCTTGATTTCGTACTATTTACAGCGTTTGCGCTCCACTCAATACTCTTGGGAGCAGCGCTATAATTGCAATTTAATTCCGTATTTTTTGGAATTACAAGATCTGGGAAAGCTAGAGATTTTGACTTGCGTGGGAACGCATCCATTTTTGCCTGCTTACCAAGCGGAGCCTGGGGTGGTGCGTTTTCAGTTGGAATTGACGGTTAAAACCGCCCAAGAAATTCTCGGCTTTGTACCTAAATCTTTGTGGTTGCCAGAATGTGGGTATTTTCACGGTTTAGATAGCATTGTGCGTGAATTTGGCTTTGAAAATGTCTTTTTAGAAACCCATGGAATCTTAGGCGCCAAGCCTCAGCCTCCCTACGGTGTGTTCTCGCCCATTCGCAGTGAAGCTGGCTTGCAATTTTTGGGCAGAGATCAAAACAGTTCCCGCGAAGTTTGGTCCCGCAAGGTGGGTTATCCAGGACATCCCCAATATCGTGAGTTTTTCCGAGATTTAGTGCACGAAGCTCCTCGAGATTTTGTAGGAGAATATTTTTACGCAGGGGATAGTCCTATAATTTCTGGTTTTAAGTATTATCGCATCACGGGTAGCGAAGATAAAGAGATTTATCAACCGCTACAAGCTTTGCAACTCGCCCGGGAGCATGCACGCCAATTTGTGCTCAACCGCGAAGCTCAAGTGCAGGATTTAGCACCGCATACCGAAATACCACCAGTAGTTTTTGCCCCCTACGATGCCGAGCTTTTTGGGCATTGGTGGTTTGAGGGACCAGAGTTTATCGAAGGCGTTTTTGAGCGAGCGGCTTGGTCGTCTGATATAGAAATGGTGGGAGTAAGCACGGTTATGGATTCTACCCCGAATATGCCCGAGGCTAACCCATTTCTATCATCTTGGGGAGAAGGTGGCTACGGCGCGGTGTGGATGAATTCCCAAGTGGATATTAATTACAAAAACTTTTACGCCGCCCTGGCTATATTTCGCATGGCTTATCGCAAGCATAGCACTGGGGGTTTTAGCGGTTTAGTTTTGGCGCAAATGGCACGGGAACTGGCGCTTTTGCAGTCCTCAGATTGGGCCTTTATGATTCACAACAACAGCGCCGCCGAATTTGCGCGTAATCGCATGGATGAGCATTACCAAAACTTTGTGCAGCTCAACCAATTACTCGAAGAAGATCGCACTCAAAGTCGCATTTTCGATAAGATTTCTGCGCGTAACAATGCTTTTCCCTATATGGGACCTAGCATATACCGACATTTAGCGAGGTAGTAACCCTTAAACCATTATTTCTTAGCGCGGTTGGAAATCATTTTTGTTTATACGCACGGTTTTTTCCATGTTCTTCTTTTTTTGGGGATAGTCTAAAAGTGCATGTAAACCCCGAGATTCGCGTCGCTGTAAAGCGCTTTGTACTATGAGCAGGGAACTTTGGGCTTGATTTAGAAGATTGTACAGCTCCACAGAAATTTTATTAGTAGAAAGAGAGCTTATTTCTTGTAAAATAGCGGAAATTTCTCGTTCCGCCTTCTCTAAGCCTTTCACTGTGTGCACAATTCCACAGTTTTGCCACATTATTTGATGCAGTTTGTGCTTGTAGCGCCGCCATTTGCTTTCTTTTTTAAAAGATATTCTATGATCGGGAGTGTAAATTTTTGCATAATCCCAACTTTGCGGTAAGTTTTTGAGCTCACTGCGAATTTTTTTCCAAGCGCGCAAAGAAAAAACCACGCTTTCGAGCAAAGAGTTCGATGCCAAGCGATTGGCGCCATGCACCCCAGTAGATGCAGCTTCTCCACATACATAAAGTCCAGCTAAAGATGATTGCGACCAAGAGTCCACCATGATTCCCCCACAAGAATAATGCGCAGCAGGCACCACGGGTATCCAGTCCGAGGTCATATCTATGCCAATTTCTAGACAATGACGGTAAATGTTGGGAAAATGAGCGCGTATATCTTTGGGTTTGCGATGGCTGAGGTCTAGCCAAACATGGGCTTTACCCGATTGCGACATTTCGGTGTGAATGGCTCTAGCCACTACATCTCTAGGAGCAAGGGAGCGCAAGGGATGCACGCCGTTCATTAACTCTTCTCCTGCATGGTTTTTTAAAATCCCGCCAAAGCCCCGCACTGCTTCAGATATTAAAAAAGCTCGCTTGGCTTTCGGATTGTACAAACTGGTGGGATGAAACTGCATAAATTCTAAGCTTTCTAAGGTGGCACCAGCACGCCAAGCTAGGGAAAAAGCATCGCCAGTGGCTGTGGGAGGGTTAGTAGAATGTGGCCACAAACTACCTGCTCCACCTGTGGCAATAACTGTGGTTTTAGCCCAAAATACTTGTGTGACCTGCTTGGCCGCAAAGATCACTTTTACCCCCATACAGCGTTTTTCACCCTGAAAATCGGAGTAAATTAGTTCGCAAACTTGCCCTTGATCTACAAATTCAATGTGGGAGTTTGCTTGCACTCGCTTATTCAAAGCGCGCATGATTTCTTTGCCGGTTAAATCGTGGGCATGTAAAATACGGTTTTGACTGTGCCCCCCTTCTAGGGCTAAATGAAATGAACCATCGGGGTTGCGGCTAAAGTTAACGCCCCATTTTATCAATTGCTCAATAGTTTGTGGACCTTTTTCCACTAAGGTTTTTACTCGTTGTAGCTTGCAAAGACCATCTCCGGCCTCTAAAGTGTCAGCTATGTGTGATTCAAATGAATCTGTAGGTGACCAAACCGCAGCTATACCCCCCTGAGCGAGGTTTGAAGAAGTGTTGGTGATTTTTTGCTTTTTAGTTAAAACTAGCACCCGAGCTTGATTTTCAGATGCTTTTAGAGCTAAAGATAAACCTGCAATGCCTGCGCCAATGATGATAATGTCGTACATGACCGCCTAATGGACTAAAAAAATGAATTATTTGAATAAAAATTCAGTGAAAATTTAGAATTTTTCTACATTAAGAATGCAAAAATTAAACTTAAACGGAGTTATTTTTTAAGATGCTCACATGGATTAGCGAAAACGCCAAATGGGTAATCTATATTTTTATAGTGTTTATTTTAGCTGGACTGCTCTTTATGGATATGTCTAGCTTGCAAAACCCCAACTCGGTTCCCGTAGGCAAAATCAATGGGAAACCCATTTTTTACGATCAGTTTCAAACTCGTTTGCAACAAGTGCAATACAACCAAAATGGTCAAAATCTAAGCGAAGAGCAAATGGTGCAACTGCGCAAAGATATTTTTGAACAAATTGTACAAGAGCATGTCTTTGACGAGCAAATTAGAGCTAATCAACTAGAAGCTTCTGTGGTAGAAATGCACAGTGATTTGCGTTTAGACCCCCCTCCAGGCTTAAAAGATGCGCCGATTTTCCAAACGGACTCCGCTTTTGATCAAGCTAAATACGATGCTTGGTTAGCCACTGACTCCATTTACGACGATCCGCAAATTCTACAATATGAATTTTATTTGAAAAGCCAAAAAGTTCCTTTAAAGCAGTTGCAGATCTTTGTAGGCGCTTTGCATCATCCTTCCACATTAGAATCTCAATGGGTGGCATTAAATCGCGAATTGCGCGCAGATTTATGGGTGGCTGCGACTCCCACAGACTCTTTTGCGGTGGAAAACCCCGATAAAGCGGCTATGCAGGCTTATTTTGATGCTCACAAAGACAGTTTTCATGTAGAGAAAGATTATGCGCAAATCGAATATGTTTCCTTGCCTATAGTGCCTAGTGTAAACGACGATAGCAGCGCTCGTAGCTATGCCCAAGTTTTGTTAAATCAAATTAATGATGGGGCTAGTTTTGCAGAAATTGCGGCGGCGAGCTCTGAAGATGAATTAAGCGCAGAGCAAGGTGGTGAAATCAACTTAGAACAATGGGGTCAACTAGCCCAGGAAACCGTTAGAGCACTAGATTCTGGAGCGATTTCTGAAGTGGTGCGCACTCCTTTTGGATGGCATATTTTCAAATCTTTGGGCGCTGTTATTACAGGAGATGATGGTAAGGTTGCTCAAGCAGAGGCAGAAGAGGGCGAAGGTTTGGCACAACTTAAAGCTGCTCATGTGCTCATTAAGGTAACTCCCAGCACTGAAACCATAGATAGCTTAGAACAAGTTTTACAAAAAGTTAAAGATGCCGTAGAACAAGGGGCTGATTTTACCGAAGTTGCTACTGAAAATCAATTAGAAGTAGAAAAAACTTCTTGGATAGGAAAAGGGGAAGATTATTCCAAATTTGGACATTTATCTGGGTTGCAATCCTATTTGTTCCGCCATCCCGATCTGCCTAAAAATGATGAAGTTACTTCCAATATTTTGCATAACAAAGAAGTGGTGGTTTTGGCTCATAAAGTTGCTGAATTAAAAGGCGGAGAGCGTTCTTTTGATTACTTCAGTTCTCGCATTGAGCAAAATATCTTAGAAGAAAAGAAAATGGAAGCCGCAATTGCTTATTTGCAAACCAAAGTTGCTACCATCAAAGAAATTTCTGAGATTGATTCAATCACGGCTACTCCAGCTCCCTTTGTCAGCCTAGAAGCCATGGAAAGAGTAGGAGTAGATGGCTATGTGCAAGCTTTGGGTTATGCCACTCCGGTTTTGCACAATGTGGTTAAAAACCAAAAAGTAGGCGAATGGGGCGAAGTCCTTGCTGGTAATCGCAATGCTGCCATGGTTAAAGTTTTAAATCGTACGGAACCAGATTCCTTAACTTTGCAAAATACCACCGCTTCTGAAAAGACCTCAGCGTGGATGCAAGGTGCATATTCCTTATTTAATGATTGGCTAGTGAACAAAAAAGCTGGTTTAAAGGTGCAAAACAATCTAGATATGTTCTTTACTGAATGATTTTGGCGGCTTCGTCTAGTGGTCTAGGACGCTGGCCTCTCACGCCGGTAACACGGGTTCGAACCCCGTAGTCGCTACGAAAATTAAACCTCAGCTTTTAAGCTGAGGTTTTTGCTTTTCTACAGCTAAGAAGTAAGTGCTACGCTTTTTGCAAACTAACTACTTCTCCGGACTATGCTTGGATGATTTTAATCAGCACGCTAATGCTGGCTGATAGAAAGTCCGGAAGTCCACTATACACAGGGTAACTACCAACGAAGCTTGTCGCACCACCCTACTCAATTCCCCGCGAAGCTGGTTGCATCACCCTGTTTTCCCTCCCCACCACAAAAAACTTCTAAAAACATGGAATTTGCGCAAATTTCGGTGTTTTTCCCCGTTCATTTAAAACTTTTTTCAAGAATTTTAAAAAATAATACAAAATGGTGGCAAAAAATGGTATATTTAGGTTAATTGTGGTAAATAGTGGGTAACTAATTAAGAAGATGCGAATTCAATCATTTATAGGACATGCTCAAACTTCCATAGATGCGAAGGGTCGTACTTCTTTTCCACGGGAGTTCAGACGCCTCCTCGTCGATGAGGATGGAGCCGAAGTGGTGGTTAGCCCTGGCCCTAATAGATCTTTAATTCTCTTTACGGTTAAAGAATGGAATGCGTACATGGATGAAATATCTCGACGGCCGCGCACCAAGCAAAACCAAGAGTTTGCAAACCAACTTTTGGCTTTTGCCCATTGCACCAAGTTAGATGGTCAAAATCGCATTTCTCTAAACTCGACTTTATTAAAGCATGCCATGCTAGATGGTGAAGTTCTTTTTACAGCCCGTCAGGGAAAAACTTTGGGATTATGGAATCCGCAAAGGTGGAATGAGCTTTATGGACTTAGCACAGATGACGCACTGGCAACCTTTGACGAAGGTTTTTGGGTAGAAGAGCCGGGGAGGGATGATATTTGAGCTTTTATCACGAACCGGTTCTTTTGGGAGAAGTAATGGGTTTTTGGTTGAATGAAATTCCTGGCGAATATACAGACTGCACCATGGGTGGTGGTGGCCATTCGCACTATGCGCTACAAAAGCTTAGCCCCGGTAGTGTTTTGCACGGCTTTGATCGGGATGCCCAAGCTATAGATTATGCTAGGCAAAGGCTCAAGCCTGCCGCTGGAGTAGATTTACATATACATCATTTACCATTTTCAGAGCTTTCTCAGGTGCTCAAACCTCAAAGCCAAAATGGCATTTTATACGATTTAGGAGTTTCCTCACGGCAGTTGGACGATAAAAGTCGTGGTTTTTCTTTTTCCACAGAAACTCCTTTAGATTTGCGCATGGATCAAAATGCGTCTTTAGATGCCCAAGAGTGGCTTTTTAACAGTAGTTCCGAAGAACTGAGCAATGCTCTTTATAGAAATTCTGATATGCGCAGCTCTCGCAGATTGGCGAGGAATATTTTAGCAGAAATAGACCCCAATACAGAGGTTTTGCCCGAACATATTCGCCGCGCACTGCTCAAAACCTATCCTCGCCAAAGTCGTGATATTAATAGCTTGTTAGCACGAGTTTTCCAAGCCGTCCGCATGGAAGTTAATGGCGAAATTTATGAGATTGAAGTTAGTTTGCGCTATGCAGTGCAGGCTTTAAAGCCTGGCGGTGTGCTTTGCGCTATCAGTTATCATTCCGTAGAAGATCGCGCGGTGAAAAAAACAGCGGCAGAATTTTTGCAAGCTTGCGTTTGTCCGCCGCGTTTGCCTATATGTCAATGTGGAGGAAGCCATCGTCTATTAAAAAAGCTTGTCAATAAACCTTTGCTTCCCACCAGTGAAGAAGTGGCTCGTAATCCACGAGCGCGTTCTGCTAAATTAAGGGTGTATCAGCGTTTATGAGTCAGTCTTCTAATAAAAGCGCTTTGGCGGTGGTATTGGTAGTGGTGTTAGCTTTACCAGTTTTTCTTTCCATACCTGTTTGGAAGCAAAACACCTATTTGGAACTTATGCGCAATCAGGCTAAACTCAAAGGTGAACTGGCCTTGTTAAAGGATTCCTTAAGCGTTTTAGATAAGCAAATTACCGAATTACAGTCTTTGCAACGCATGGAAGCTTTAGCACCCAAATTTGGTTTAAGTTTTAATAAAAATCCCATAAAAGTAATGGAAATTCCCACTACAGGAGCTAGGCCATGACTAGGGATAGAGTAGGGATTTTAGTATTAATTACCCTAGCAGCTTTTGGGATGTTATGGGCTCGCACTTTTCAGGTGCAAGTGGTGGAAGCCAATGTCTATGAGGGCAAAGCTGAAAATCAAAGTTTACGCCGGGTAATATGGAGGCCTCAGCGCGGTTCTATTACCGATAGACATGATCGCATTTTGGCTGTGGATCAAAGCAGTTCCCAGCGTTTAACTCAACCCATTAAGCGCAATTACCCCCAAGGGCGCTTGGCTTCACAGGTTTTAGGATTTATTGGCAACGAAGGTAAAGGGTTGCAAGGCTTAGAATATTATTTTGAAGAGCGTTTGCGCGGCATAGAAGGTTGGTCTTATTTGACTGTGGATTCCCGTCAACGGCCTTTGCCAGGTTTAGACCGCAAAGGTATGGTTCCTACTCCTGGCTTTGCTGTAGCTTTAACCATTGACAACGATATACAAGAAATCGTGGAAAATGCCCTGCAAAAAGGAGTTAAAAAACTAGAGGCTGACAGAGCTTCTGCCATTGTGGTGGATCCCAATACGGGAGAAATCTTGGCCATGGCGGCTTATCCCAATTTTGACCCGAATTTTCCCCGTCAAGTTAAAGGAAACGAGGTTCGAAATGATGCGATTTCTTTGGTTTATGAGCCTGGCTCTACTTTTAAACTGATCACCGCCTGCGCTGCCCTTGAAGAGCAAAGCATTGATCCGATGAAGTTAATAGATGGCGAAGGTGGGAGACTGGTGCTCTCCAATGGCGAAGTGATTCGCGATGGGAAAGATTATGGGCAAATGAATATGTACGATGCCATGGCAGTATCTTCTAATGTGGCATTTGCGAAAATCGCCAGTACCGTGGGGAACGAAAAGTTTTATCGCTTTGTGCGTTCATTTGGCTTCGGAAGCCCCACTTCCATTGATTTGCCTGGAGAAGAATCTGGTCGCTTAAAATTACCTCACCAATGGAGTGGGCGCACTCTTATTACTATGGCCATGGGGCACGAGATTTTGGTAACACCTTTGCAAATGGCCATGGCTTATTCGGCGGTGGCAAATGGTGGGGAGCTTTTAATGCCCCGAATTATCAAAGAATGGCGTAATCAAATCACCGGCGAAGTGCTCGAAACTCCAGAAAAAAGAGTGATTAGACGAGTAGTTTCCCAAGAAACAGCCGCCATGGCTCGCTCCATGATGCGCGAAGTAGTAATTCGCGGTACAGGTAGAAATATTCGCTCGCAAAATTTGGATTTCGCTGGTAAAACTGGTACAGCAGAGAAGTTTAATGTCATAGAAAATCGCTACGATCGCAACTCCATGACTTCGTCTTTTATTGGCATGGTTCCCGCTAATAATCCTCGCTATGTGGCAGTGGTTTTAGTTGATGAACCCCGTACCTACACCTCGGGTGCTTATACTGCTGGTCCTATATTTAAAGAAGTTTTAGAACGCATTTACGCTCATCCCCAAGCATCGCCTTTGCAATACAATTTGGCGCATATTGCAGGGATAGATAGTTGTTTAATCTTTAATTACATAGGTTTAACGCAAAAAAATGCTCGCGATAGCGCAGATTTGCGTGGTTGTAAGTTGAAATTTGCGGGTAGTGGTACCCAAGTAGTTTCACAACAAGTTTTAAATCAAAGTTCTGGGGAAATAAAGCTGACTTTGGGTGTTCCCATTTATAAATCCATGCCCGATTTACTCGGCTTGCCTTTGCGCGATGCCATGGAAGTCTTAGGCGGAGCTAAAGCTTATGTAAAAGTAAGTGGCAAGGGGTGGGTAGCCAAACAAGAACCTAAACCCCACGAAAATCTCAATAAAAATCAAATGATTCACTTAACATTGCGGGAGGCGAGTTAATGACTGCCTTTGGTTTAAGTGAATTGCTCTTAGATTTGCCGGTGATTGCGCGTTTTAATTTCCAAGAGATAGAAGTTAAAGCCCTAAGCGATGATTCTCGCCGAATTTTAGCTGATTCATTGTTTTTTGCCATCAATACCAGTAGGGCTCAAGGGGTGGATTTTGTGCCTCAAGCGTTGGAAAATGGCGCTGTGGCAGTGATAGCCGAAGTTTCTCCTCCCCAAAACAACAAGATTCCCTGGATTCAAGTGGAAAACATAGGTTTGGCTCGCTTAAAATTAGCGCAAAAGTTTTACGGCAACCCTTTTGAAAATATTCAATGTCATGGTATTACCGGGACTAATGGTAAAACTACCACGGTTTTTATAATGGAGCAAGTGCTTAAACATGCGGGCTACAAAGTAGCTTTGCTAAGCACGATATTGCAACGCATAGGAACACAACAACAAGCTAGTGAACTTACCACACCAGGCTTATTAGACTTATATGCTTTTGCTGCACGGGCTGTAGAGGCGGGTTGTGAGCATTTAATAATGGAAGTTTCATCTCACGCATTGGATCAAGAACGCATTGCCGGTATGAACTTTAGCACAGTGCTGTTTTCCAATTTAAGTCAAGATCATTTGGATTATCACGGTACTTTAGAAGATTATTTTGCAGCCAAAAGCAAATTGTTTACAGATTATTCCTATAACCACGCGTTGATCAACATAGATAATGCTTGGGGACAAAAATTGACCTCGGCGATTTCCGCAACTAAGTTGGTCACGGTGGGGAGGGAAAAGGGCGTGTTTAGCCCGCAAAATGTAGAAGTGAGCGCCCAAGGCATTGCCATGACTTTGCCGCAATTATCAGAAAAACCCATAAAATCTAAGCTAATGGGCGATTTTAATGCAGACAATCTTTTATTAGTAGCCGCTTGGGCATGGGTGTTAAAATTACCTCTTCCCAGCGTAAATAAAGCTTTGCAACAAGCTTATGTGCCCGGTCGTATGCAGTTGGTTTACAACAAAGCTTCTCGCAAAGTATTTGTGGATTACGCTCATACTCCCGATGCTTTGGAGAGAGTTTTACAAGTTGTGGCTGAAATTTGCACCGGAAACTTGCATTTGGTATTTGGTTGCGGTGGCGATAGAGACAAAAGTAAAAGACCTTTGATGGGTCAAGTGGCACAAAAATATTCTCGTTTTTGTTGGGTAACATCCGATAATCCGCGCACCGAAGATCCCCAAAAAATCATCGACGATATTTTGCGGGGAATGGCTGAGTCAAAACCCCAAGTAGTGGTGGATAGGCGAGTGGCTATAACTCAAGCTTGTCGCGCTTTGCAAGCAGATGACTGCTTAATAGTGGCCGGCAAAGGTCACGAAGAATTTCAGTTGGTGGGCGACAGTAAGCTTCCCTTTTCGGATAGTCAAGTAATTTGGGAGGCTTTTAATGATTGATTTGGATTTAACAGTAGCCGAAATGTTAGAGATTCTAGAAGCCGAATTGCATCATGGCAGTGAAGAAATTTTGCGAGAATCAGTGAGATTGTGCATGGATTCACGGCAGGTGGACTCTTCTGCGATTTTTTGGCCTTTAGTGGGTGAAAATTTTGATGCCCACGATTTTATAAAAGATGTGATTAAACAAGGAGCCTTAATGAGTATTGTAGAACAATCTAAAGCTCAAAATTTACCTTTGTGTGCTTATGTTCCAGTGGATAATAGCACTACCGCATTGTTGAAGTTGGCAAGGGGTTGGCAACGGCGTTTTGGTGCTAAAAAAATAGCCATAACGGGCAGCAATGGTAAAACTACCACCAAAGATATGGTGAATGCAATTTTGCAAAAAACCATGAATACCATTGCCACTCAAGGCAATTTCAACAATCAAATTGGCGTTCCTCGCACCTTGTTTCAAATAAACCATCAAACAGAAGTGGCCATTGTAGAAATGGGAACCAATAGTCCTGGAGAAATACGCACCTTGTCAAGAACCCTAGAGCCCCATATAGCTG
>LSQX01006461.1_pt1 | contig 24444 bp, 20 predicted proteins | sample 654561 | NCBI WGS metagenome assembly LSQX01 (sample SAMN04489861, study PRJNA283612) | anaerobic digester metagenome | isolation source: 4 biogas reactors fed with cattle manure at either 37C or 55C with and... | place: Denmark: Kongens Lyngby | collected 2014
ATCACATTTGCAGTTGCATTTGCATCTATTAGAAGCTTCCGACGAATTTATGCTCAATGTTAGCCCGCAAAGCACTTTGGCAGCTTACTTTTTGGCGAGTTACAAGCAGAAAGAGTTGCAAAGATTTTGGAATTTAAATAATGATTTGTGTTGGGGGCTAAAATACTCTTGGCAAAAGCAAGGCAAAGTTTGGAAACTCCAAAGCAAAGAAAATTTTCAAGAATATTCATGGGCTCAACATTGGCAAACTTGGCAGCAAAATCGCGCTAAAAAGCCTCGAGAAAGCTTGTTAAATATATTACAAGAAGATATTGATTATCTTCTTAACATATTAGGGCAGAAATTTGACTCTACACTGATTTTGCAGCGTTTAGCGCAAACAGTACCTAATTTACCCTTAGAAAAGCTCAAATTGAGACGGTATCGTCCCTTAAAAAACTTGCGTGGGCAAACTTTTCATGATTTTAGCGCCTTGGGAAAGCGAGCTGATAACCAAAGCATAAGAGTTAAAAAAACATTAGCCCTTTTAACGCTATATGCCGGTTTTTGGGGATGGAATAGTTGGGTGAAAATGTGGAAAATATTGCAACAAAGCTTGGAAATAAGTGATCAGGGTAAAAAAATGCCTGGGGCATGGCTACAATGGACGAATTGGTTAGAAGGGAGCGATTTTAATACGGGAATTAGCTTGGCTGCTACTATTACGCAAGCTGAAAAAGCAGACTTTCTACCAGAGCGTTGGGAACATTGGCCCGATTGGCACAAAGATAGAGAAAGCTTTTATAGAGAAAAAAATAAACTTTATAAAGCATGGAGTATTAAGCAAAGGGTTTGGTTAGCTAGAAGTATAATCAAAGCAGAATTTAAAGAAAAAATGCGCACTGATCTAGAAAAGCTAGAGAAAAACCAAATTTCTTGGCTAGAAAAGAATTTATTGACCTTAAAATGGCAGGACATAGTTAGCCAATGGGAAGTTATGCTTTTATGCAAAGCTCCCATCAGTATAAATAAAGATGAAAATAAAGTTAGTTCAGACGCTTTGCAAAAACTAAGAGATAAGTTTAAAAACCAATAGTTTTACAGAGTCGCTAAAAACTTACGAGCATTGACAGCCAAGCGACTGTCTGCGTAAACCTTTACTAAATGTTCGGCTTTAGCTTTAGCTAAGTCGGTTTTTTGCATTTCGTTGTAACACAAAGTCAACTTCCAAAGTGCATCGGGAACCATAACAGAAATATCAGCTTTTTCGTTTTCGCTATAGCGTTCTTGTAAATTACCGGAGCGCTTTCCGTATTTGCGGACAAAGTTTTCCAGTAATCGCGTGGCTAAATCGTAATTTTTTTGCTCCATGGCCGCTGCGGCTAAACCATGTTCAGCAGCGCTAGCAATTAGTACAGATTTACCAGCGGCGTTGACACTTTGTTGATAAAGGTTTTGGGCAGCTACAAAATCATTGCTTTGAAATTTAATGTTGCCTAGTAATAACGAAGCTTTTGCTAAGTTCAAGCCTTTAGATTGGGTGATAATCTCAGCTAAAACTTGTGAAGCAGAATCTGATTTGTTTTCATAAACAAAGTTATAAGCTTGTCCCATTTTTTCGTTGAAAAGAGCAGATTGTGCTTTTTGATGTTGAGAGTATTGATTAAATCCAAAGATTCCTAAAGCGATAATAACCGCAACTACCATAAATTTGGAACTATGGCGTTGGAAAAATTCTTTATCGAGATTTTGCAACCAATTCTCTGCAGCATTAGTTCCGTAATTGCCAGTAGAATTTTTAACATTTGCAGGTTTTTTGTTAGACATAAAGCATCCAAGAAAAAAATTGAGTAAGATTATAGTATAAGATAGAAAAACTAGAGGCAAATGCGGTTATGAATATGGATTCCCCTGAGTCCCTGGAAATTAATTTGGCACAGCTATTACAAAAACAGCTGGCAACTTTTGCAGTATCCCATGAAATTGGGCGTGCTATTGTGTCTGCGGTGGATTTTCCTTCATTGGTGAAGTCCTTAGGAGTGGGTTTTAAAGAACTCATGGGTTTTGAGCGCATGGCGCTGTTTCAAATAGATAAAAAAGACCAAGTTTTAGTACCCATTGGTGAGCATGGATTTGCTGGGGAATTAGCAGGGGTGGAATTTAAGCTGGATTTTATGGCGGGAGAATATTCCGATGCTGTTTTTCGCAATAGGCATATCATAGTTGAAAGCGTACCTTCTTATGATTCTTTTTCGCAGATAAATTGTGAGAGCTATATTGCCTTTCCTTTGGTGGGGCGGGTGGTGGCCCATTGTTGGAAAGAACGAAACTGCAACTGTGCATATTGCCCTTGTTATGATTCTCCCAATCCTTTTTGTTGGGCCACTGAAGGAGCATCGTGTTTTACAGGCGCTTCTGACGAAGATGAACGCCGGGTGGCATGTATAAATTGCTCTCAGTTTCAGTGCTTAGGTATTTTATGGCTTGATCTCAGTCATCGCAAGATGGTTACAGGAGAAGATGTTTCGGCATTGAGCACCATTGCATTGCAAATAGGTATGGTTTTAGAAAACTTGCAAATGTACGATGCGCTCAAAGAAAGCAATCAAATACTTAGCCAAACTAATACAAAGTTAGAAGAAGCACAAAGAATAATTCGCCGAGACTTGGACCAAGCGCGCAAAATTCAAGAAAGATTATTGCCGGTGAGTTTTCCCGATGATTTAGCTGATGTGGCTTGGCATTACGACTCACAAATAGAAATTGGGGGAGATTATTTTGACTGTTTTCCCATAGATGAGCAAAATTTTGGGATAATAATCGCAGATGTTTCTGGGCATGGCGTGGCAGCGGCTTTGGTAATGTCCATGTTTAAGGTGTTGTTAAAAGAAATGGTAAATAGCACGAATAGTCCAGCACTAACATTAATGGCTATTAATGAAACTTTTATTAATGAATTGAAGTCCGATCAGTTCGTTACGGTGTTTTATGGGGTGTGGAATCGCCATAAACGGACATTGCAGTGGACAAATGCAGGTCATCCTCCGGTGTTTTTGCAGAATTTGCGTTCAGGAGATTTAAAAATGCTTGCTAGCCGCGGTCCTTTCGTAGGCATGTTAGATGAACTTAGCTTACAAGATGAAACAGAATCATTATCAGATCAATATCGTCTGGTTTTATACACAGATGGCATCACAGAATCCGAAAATCATAGTGGAGAGGCTTTTGGGGACGATCTTTTGCATAAAATTGTCCAATCTACCCACCGCAAAAGTGTGGATGGGGTAAAAAGTCAAGTTTTAAAAGCTTTGCAAAAGCATCTGGGCTCAAAAGCTAATAACGATGATATTACACTTTTAGTCGTAGATATATAAATCCAAAAAATATTTTTTTTAGATTTGAGCTAATTAGTTTTTTAGGAGTTTAGATGATCCTTTTAGTGGCTTTTTTAATTGTTTTAGCCATATTATCTACCAAATTGAGCGATAAATACGGTCTTCCTTTATTAATAGGCTTTATTTTGATTGGCGTTTTGGTGGGTAGCGATGTTCTTAACTTATTTTATTTTGATAATGTACACTTATCCAAAACCATAGCTGATATATTATTGATTTTCATCATATTTGACGGCGGTTTTAGGGTAAGTAGGGATTCATTTAAAACCGTGGCTGGGCCTGCGCTTACTTTAGCGACTTTGGGAGTGGCTTTAACTGCAGCTTTTTTAGGCGTACTTATACATGTTGTTTTTAAGTTTGATATAATCTATTCCTTTATTTTAGCTTCTATAATATCTTCCACTGATGCAGCTGCGGTATTTATGATTACTAAGGCTAATCCCATCAAAAATAAACTGGCCACTACCCTTAATGTGGAATCCGCAGCCAATGACCCCATGGCAATTATTTTGACCGTTACTTTTATCCAAGTAGCCACGGGAGCTTTTAGTTCTCCGATTTCTGCAGTAGGATCTTTGGCATGGCAGTTTATAGGTGGAGTAATTGTCGGATATATTGCTTTTAGATTAGCGGTGATAGTTTTTCATAAATTACGCTCCGATAATAGAGGAAATTATAATGTTTTAATGATAGGCTCCATTCTTTTTGCCTATGGCATGTCGGATTTAGTGGGAGCCAATGGGATAATTGCCGTGTTTTTCATGGGATATTGGTTGGGAAATGCTAATTATCCGGCCAAACAAAGTGCTAGCAACTTTTTAGAAAGTATATCCACCATTTTCAATATTACTCTGTTTATAATGCTGGGGTTATTGTCTTTTCCCCATCGTTTTGGCAATATTTGGAAAGAAGCCTTAATTATCGTAGCCATTATGATGTTTGTGGCGCGCCCTTTAGCTGTTTTGATTTCTACCATTCCCTTTAAATATTCTTTTAAAGAAAAGACATTTTTAATGTGGGGAGGTGTCAAAGGGGCTGTACCCATTGTGTTGGCTACATATCCCATGGCTAGTGGCTTAGATGCCAATGGCTTTATTTTTGATAGTATTTTCTTTGCCGTATTCTTATCTTGCGTAATTCAGGGTACTACCTTGGGTCCGCTTTCTAAGTTGATGAACTTTACTGAAAAACGCAAGCCAGAGTCTCCTCACACCGTAGAATTGCATTCCTTGCAAGTGTCAGATATAGATATGTTTGAAATTCATGTGGAGCCCAATGCTGCAAGTTGCGGTAAAGTGATTTCAGAATTAAGCTTGGATAAAGAAATATTAATCAGTTCAATTGTGCGCGAAGGTCATATAGTTATGCCTAAAGGAAACACTATGATACAGGCAGATGATATTCTTTACATATTAGCTCATACTGAGAAGATTAGCGAAATAAGCGATTTGATCAATAATCCAATAAACTAAAAACAAAAAGAGTCAGGTTCAGTACCGAGTCAGGGAAGTTGTCCTGTGTTTGGATGAGTCGGAAATTTGCCAGAGGCAAATTGGGCACTGAGCCTGACTTTTAAAAGTTAAATAAAAAAAACATAATTTAGGGGAAAAAAATAAAAAGTTGTCTTTTTATTGTTTTTTTAAAATTGGTAAGGTGTATGTGATGGCGTGCATTTCCTGAATATCATTGGATTTAAGATGTACTTCACCGCTGCTTTGCACCAAATTGCTATCTAAACCTTTATCTTTAAAAACCTCCCAAATAAAACTATCACCGGGATAAAAAATCAATGTTTGGGTGCTATCGGCTAAACCATCGATATGGAACTTCATGNNGGTATGAATATAGCGCGAAGTGCCTTTTATACCTACTTTAAAATGCGAACCAATGGAAATCCAAGAAGAGGGCTCATGGATGTAGCGTATTTCTCCTTTTATTTGAGCGGGTGTTTTCAGGGTTATTTCACCTAAACTTGCAAGTTTAGCGTCTTTTTCTATAGCTTTTTTACTTAAACCTTTGATTAAGGCTACTTTAGTAATTTGTCCGTTTTGATAATGTAGGTGTTCTACATTAAAAGTATCAGCCCAAAGAGCTAAAGACCAACATCCATCGACACCGGTAACTGTGTAGGTTGTGTCACTTAGAGGAAATTCTTCTTTATTTTCATTTGCATAACTAAAGCCGTTAAAATCTGTAATTATGCGGATTTGAGTGCCTATTAATCTATCGCCCCTTTCATTTATAGCGCAGCCTGAAATTGTAGGGCGCGTTTGAATAGTTGTGTCTATTTGTTTCCATTGAAAAGAAGCAGGTAATTTCCAATGGAAGTCAGGTGCAAAAGTTGTATCTCCAGGTGAGTATTCTAAATCTAAAGCTATTACCAAAGAGTCTTTAGGGACGCCGGCTTCAATTAAAGATTGAATCAATAAAGAATCGGCAGGATAAATATGCGCCAAATGCTTGCCCGGAGGAATAGCGGGGATATTAAAGCGTCTATTGGCTATAATGGGTTTATTTATTCCTGTTCCGCGAATATTAAGTCTAAAATGCTGTGAAAAGGTGTATAGAGGGTTGTCTCCCAGTTGGTAGGAGAAAAAACCTTCTAAGGCAGACGGCTTTTGAAGTAAAACGGTATCAATAGGATTTTCTTTTATAAGATTATCATTAAGGTTTTTTAACAGTTTAATTTGTTCAACAGTTCCATTGATTATTAACTCAAAGTTTAAAGAAAAAGAATCGTTGGGATTGTAAAGTAGGGAAAATCTTCCTTCATCGTCAGTAATAACTTCTTCTTCTGTTGCTGTTATGGAGCTTTTAAATAATCCCAAAGGATGGCGGTCATAATTTGAACTGTCATAAATTACGCGTATATTTGCTCCAGCCACAGGTTGCTGATCGATGCCTATAACTATACCAACTATGGTGTTTTCAGCATCGGTGGCGGTGCCAGTGACTTCGGGTTTGGCTGCGCAAGAAAAAAAGCTTAATGAGATGCAGGCGCTAAACCATAAATAAATAAGTCTAGCTTTATTCATCGTTGTCCCCTTGGCTTAGGGGGAAGAACTGAATATTTAAGTGAGCAATCACTGATTCATCTTCGTCAGAACGCACTATTTCAATGATCTCTCTGCGAAAATCGTCTATTTTGTTTATTATCCGCTGCAATCCCATAGGTGAAATACTCATTGTTGTACAAGAAATGTTACGCTTATCCTTATTATAGTTAACAATGGCTTCTTTTCCTAAGTCTATCATTTGTTTTTGAAAATCATGTACAAAAAGTGCGTTTATTTCCGAACCAGAGCTAACGGTTTGCGAGCATGGCTTCCAAAAACCATCTGATTGATGTATTAAACCAAGTCTATGCAATAGTCTTATAGCTTGTTTAGCTTGGGGAACTGTGATGCGTGGAGATAAAAAGCGGGCTAAATCTGCGTAATTTTCATCGATGTTTAAAATGTTTAGCGATTCACGGGTGGCGACATAATACCATTTGCTAAAATACTCTTTTTGATCTCTGCTTAATTTCTTAATGGACTTGGGTAATAAAGCCAGCATTTTTTCAAAGATTTCTTGTTTAGATTTGGCTGTGCTTGCATGGGTAAAGTCCACCATTAAAGCAAAATATTTAGCTTCTTTTTCTTTGAGATTTAAACCCTTTAAAAATTTTGGTAAAAGAGCGGGAGTAATATTTTTTCTTTCATTGACTAGATCTAGGTATAATCCAGAAGATTTAAAACCGGCTCTTTGAGCAAAATATCTATAAGAAAATTTAGCACTTACGACTTTTTGATGCTTATAAAAGTCACTTAAATATTTACGGTAATTGAAATAATCAAAAATATTCACAGTTTTAACCTTATTATTGTATAAAAATAGTTAAAAGTTGGGAACAAAGGGCTTTTAGTTTGAAATGCAGATTTTGTGCTAAAATAAAGCCTTGAGAACATTTTGGGAACGCTTTTTGTAAATAATTCTCCTCAAGTTGATTGTTTTTTCATATATTAATGAGAACAAATCCAATCCCCATAAAGCCCGATAGATTGTCTATCGGGTTTTTTTCTTTAAGTACATTTGAACCAATTAAGGAGATTAGTTATTCAAGGTTTGCGTATTAGAGCTAGTATAGATGGGAGAGGGTATCTAACTGTTGAAAACACTTTGCTTAAAGATGCGAATTTGCATCACAATAAGTTTGTTCAAATTTTTGCAGATAAAAAATCAAAGGTAATAGCTTTTAAATTTTACAAAAAAGAAGAAGTGGGATCTTTTGCTTTGGTTAAACAGGGAAAAAACACTTTAATTTTTGTTAAAGGTGCTTTAAAAAGTATTGCCATTGCTAAGCCAAATTCTAAAATGCAATTAATAAAAAAAGATGAGTGGTGGGTATTAGCTCTGGGGGGCACTTTGGATTTTGATAATTTGGTTCATTTTCCCTGTCGATCCACTCGTAATATACCTATGGTTTCTATAAATAAGCGAGGAACTCTGATTTTAAATAAAAGCTGTTTGGAATACATAGATACCAGCGTTTATCAATCGGTGAACGCTAGTTTTAATTCTGAAAAACAAAAGTTTATTCTGGAGTTCTTTGAGGAGGAAGGTTTTTTAAGCGTGCGCACCATTGGTAGCCATGCAGAAATTTCCTTTATGGGAACTCTAAGCTCCTTTGGTTTTAAAATGTCTAGCATTACCCAAAGAATTAAGTGTGAAATTTCAAAAAATATTTTGGTTTTTTCAGTAAAATAATGGGAAAAATCCGAAAAGTTCATAAATTTTGTGAAGATTGCTTTTTTTTAGTCTAACTTGCAAGTTTGTGAGCTATATTTAATATAATAGGAAAGGAGGTAAATTATGAAATTTCCTAAAATATCAATGGTTATACTCACAGCTTTACTACTCAGCGCTTGTGGGTTGTTTTCAGATGACGATAAAGTAGATGTTAGATACACAGATACATCTGCTTCTATCAAGGTTGATGCATGTAAAGAAACAAGTGATCCAAAGTTGCAGTCTCAATTAGATGATCTTAACAATAATTTAGCACAACAAATGGGTGAACTGGTGGTAGCTATTTTAGAAGGAAGCTTAGGCGACTTTGATAATACCAGCTTGAAAGCTTCGCTTAAAGAGTATGACGACATACTCGCAAAACATCCTGGTCAATGCGAAGCGCAGTTTTCTAAAAGTATGCTCGCTTTAGTTAGTATGGTTAATGACAATGACATAAAGGACTTTTTTGATCTTATTTCAGACTTAGATGATGACGATGAGTATTATTACGATGATGATGACTTTTTAACTTATGCTAAAATCCTCAATGGTGGGTTGGAACAATCTCCAGATAATTTGGTAAAACTGGCGCGTCAAGTGCAAAAAGCTGAAGCTGAACCCCAAGTGGGCGAGATGCAAGATGTTTTAGCAGAAAAAGTACTGCTCAGTTTAGACACAGCTATTGCTTATATGCAAAACATTATGAAATTTGATGATTTTGCCTTTGAGTTTGAATTTGATGACCATCGTCACCAAATTGATAAAGGCGAAATAGGCCCTGCTTTAGCAGCGCTGAAACTTATTAAAGCTATTGTGATTGTTATCGTATCGGTGGATGTGGACATCAGTCAAGATGGTAGTATGGCGTGGATGGATACCATAAACAATATAATGGATGAAGATTTTTCTAATCTTAGCTCTGGGCAAAAGCAAGCCTTAGACCATGCAGTATCATTGACTGATAAAAAAAGTCTATTTACCACAATTAAAAAAAGCTGGCGTGGACAATATAGTGGAATTCCCGATTTGCTATTCAGTGGATTAGATGATTTCCAGGAAGGTTTGCGGTATGGCATTGAAGAAAGCAAAATGGATTTTTCTGTGCAGAAATACGACATATACAAAGTGGGCAACGGACCTGATTATGATGTTAGCCCTGCTAAATTACAAGAAATCATAGACGAGACTGATAGATTACGTAAATATTTAGATGGTAAGGTTAATATTAATTATCAAGCTGGCCCTAAAAGTATAGCCATTAACATTCCTAAATTTTTTCAAATCACCGATGGCTTCCAAGACTTTTTGCCCTATCATAAAGTTTTGCCCTACGAAGATTGGTTTAAAGAGCTAGATGAAGGCTATTACCAAGAACCATTTATTTTTACTGATGCTAAAGGTAAGGCGACTTTTGGAGATAATATTGGCAAAGAATTAGAGGAACTCATAGAAGCAAAGGGTCTAGTGGGTCTCAAAGGAAAAATTGTATTTCCCGATCCCACATTTGGTGGCGTTTTCCCTGACTTTAACAATGATAATATTTTCACTTATTTAGAAGAAATCGCTGAAATAGAAACTAAATTGATTTGTGAAGAAGAAGATGACTGGGGTTATTGTTACTCTTATAAATTACCCAAAAATCCTTCAGATTTAGATGTGTTATCCTATTACTTTAATTGGTAAAAGCGAATTTATTTCAATAAAAAAGGCTGCCCTAGGGGTGGCCTTTTTGTTGTTAATCTCTGTCCAAGCGATGGAGCGCAGAGTGATTTTGCAGAGCTCCTATAATGGTATGAGCAATAAGGCTGAGTACGTAATAATTAGTGATAATTATGATTTAAACGTGGGGTTAAATAGTTACAATTTGCAATACGAAGGGTGGGAAAATGATTCTAGTTATGTGGATTTGCCATTGGATTTATGCATATCTTTTTGGCAGCTTAAGCAAAAGTGGAAACATTGGAGCCTGTTATTTAAAATGGATTGGGGGATCCTGAATAGTAAATCGAGTATTGCAAGCACAGATTTACCTGAGGAAATATATCCATTGTATATAAAAACGAAATTAAGCTATAAACAGTATAAAATTCAGCTTGAAAATAAAAGCCACACAAGTTTTAGAGGAATTGAGGGAGAATTAAAGTTTTTGAGTCCCCTAGCCAATGAAAAAGAGGGGTATAGCCTTAGTGATAGTTTATTGTGGGTGCGGGGAGCGGTGTATTATCACCACTTATGGGCACAAAAATGGTGGAGTAGCTTAGAATTGAGTTCGCTTTCGGGATATATGAGAATTCAGGGGCTGCGTCGTGATGATTTAGGGGATACCAAGCGTTTTGCCATGTTGCGTAGCGGTTTTGATCAGTGGGGTTTGCAAACACAAATTTATGATAATTTCGGAAAAGATTGGATAATAACCATGGCATATAATTGTTGGAAGCTGCAATTGCATCCCACCGAACATATCAGTAATGGGGCCACTTTTATGCCTAAAAATTTATTGGAACCTAGCCTAAATTCCATATTGGGGCAATCTATTTATCAAAAAACATGGAGTTGGAGTGGGAAAGCTTATCTTAAGCATTTAAACATAGGAGGGGAAAAATCTAAAGCTAAGGAAAATATGCGGTTTAAGGCCCATTTTACATATCACTATTTGAACCTCAACGGCGACTTCTTGGAAAAGATTAAAAATAAGGGTATGATAGGAGTAAGTTCCCAGCAAAAAGAACAGGGGCTTGGCTTTGATTTGCATGGTGCTATTTTGGGTTTGCAAGCTAAATATTCAGTGCCTATTTTTAAGAATCAGCTATGGATTTTAGGAATAGAAAAATGGCAACCTTTAAGTCTAAAAACCACAGCTATGGATTTTTTAGAACCCACCCCGCCGCCGAGCACCCAAGATCCTGGCGAAGCTAATCTGGGAAGCGAGCCCACTGCAGGCTTTCAAAACAAGATCCACCGCTGGCGGGGCGGCCTGTTGCTAAGCGCAGGGATAAGCTGGGGCTTTTAAGTAGAATTTTAGCCATGGAAGCGTGAAATTTAACCATCACCGTTGTAAAGTCGTACACCAGAAACTATAAAAGCAGAGCATTAGCGAAGCATAATCCTACAAATTATGGGTAATTTAAAAGAAAGCAACGAGGAAATATGCGAATTAAAATATTTATAACAGTATGTGTCTTAGCCGCCTTAGTTGGGGCAGCTCCGGATCCTAACTTTCATATTTATTTGGCTTTTGGTCAATCCAATATGGAAGGACAAGGGGATATATCCCAAAGCGATAGAGTCGTGGAACCGCGATTTAAACTGATGCCTACGGTGTCCTGCGCCAATTTGAATAGGACTTTGGGTACTTGGACCGATGCAGTGCCGCCCATGTTTAGGTGTGCCACTAAACTAGCCCTGACCGATAACTTTGGGCGGGTGATGGCGCAAAAGATGCCCAGCAGTGTTACTATTGGCGTAGTGCCAGTGGCGGTGGCAGGGGCTAAAATTGAGTTGTTTGATAAAAATAATTTTCAAAGTTATTTGAATGGCGCCGAGCAGTGGGTAAAAAGCGGCAGTACAGAATACGGAGGTAATCCTTACGCACGCTTGGTAGAAATGGCTAAAGAGGCGCAAAAAAGCGGAGTTATCAAAGGAATTTTGATGCACCAAGGGGAATCCAATACGGGGGAGCCTCAATGGGCCAATAAAGTTAAAGGAGTTTATAACGATTTATTGGCTGATTTGGGTTTAAAAGCCGCTGATGTTCCCCTGATTGTGGGCGAAGTAGTGGATCGCGCTGCGGGCGGGATATGTGCTAGTCATAATAGTCTCATTAATGCTTTGCCTCAAACCATTCCCACCGCCCATGTGGTTTCAGCTTCTGGGCTAAGAGCGATTTCAGATAATATTCATTTTAATGCAGATGCGTATAGAGAATTGGGTAAGCGCTATGCTGAAAAAATGGCACCTTTGGTAAAAATGGATGGTTCCACTCCCGAACCCGAACCTGATCCCGATCCAGAAGTTGAACCAGATCCAGAGCCACAAACAGGAATTAGCGTTTGGTTAGAAGGCGAATGCGCTCAAAGGGGAGCTGATTGGGAATTGCACCAAGATGCGGGGGCTTCTAATGGACAATATGTGGAAGTTCGTGCAGGTCTAAATGCCATTGAACAAGCTCCAGGAGAATCGGGATTACTTAGCTTTAATTTTGTGTTAAGCGAAGCGGGTACATACAATGTGCATGCACGCATGAATGCCGCCACCGCCGATGACGATTCTTATTGGGTAAAAATGAATGATGGGGCATATACCATGGTTAATCAACTTTTCACTTCTGGTTGGGAATGGAAATTATTAGAATCTTACACCCTAAATGCGGGAAATCACACTTTGACCATTGGTTATCGAGAAGATGGTGCCAAATTGGATAAAATTCGCATTAGTAATTTAGCCACAGAGCCTAGTGGTATGGGCGATGCGGTAACATGTGAAGTTCCAGTGGCAGTGTGGCCTGGTGCAGCGACAGCGCCAGCTTTGCAAGTGCGTGTAAGCGCAGGAATATTGCAAGTAAGTCTGCCCACAGATGCGTCAAAGGCACAATTTTCCCTTTACAATACCCGGGGAAAACAAGTTTTGACCACTGCGCTAAAATCTGGGAATACCCAAGTGCAGGCTTCTCATTTGCCAACGGGCTTGTATATCTATAAAGTGCAAATAGGGAAAGAGCTTTTTAGCAAAACCATTTCCCTTACACAATTAGGAAATTAACTCAGTAAGGGGACTAGGTAATTATTGGACTAAACGCCCTTGCAAATCCAACCAGCTTTTGCCATTAAAAACTTCAATTTGAGAGCCCGTAAAGCGTTTGCGGGCTTGTTTTTTGGTGTTTTGTGATTCTTTTTGCAAAGTTGGGGTGATAATTTGATCTTCATAGCCATAAAATTCCACTTCGCTTACTGAAATAGTGAAGTCTGCGCCAGCGGTTTCGCACATTATGCCTAAGCGGATAATTTTACTGGGATCCATAGCTACTGCAGCACCAAATGGCTGGACAAATTGGTCGAAATCAATGCGATAATCATCCTCGCCTTTGCCTACAATAACTTTGGAATGATAGCCGTAATCTTTGACATTGTTTTGCTCGAGTTGGATTTTCACTGCCACCCCTGGGGGTACATCCATGCGTAAAATTAAACCAGTCATAGCCGTGAGCTTATTTAGGCCAATATTGGTGTTCATGCCAGCATATTGATAGTCTAAAGTGGTTGAAGCGTTTACTTGCCAATGGGTGGAAATATCCGTATCAGATTTTACCACGGGGGTTGCGGTGGAAGCGCCGCCTTCACCTTGGTCGTCGTAGCTATGCCAGGTGAGAGAAGTGGCGGGGACCAACCAAGTGGTGTCGGCTTTGCTGACACTTGCTTTTGCTCCACCTACGCCAGAATCGGGGGCTGCGGTGAAGTTTTTATCGGAAACTAGAGCCATTAAATAGACAAAATCTCCTTGGCCCGTGATGGTGGCTTCTTGGGTCATAAAGTTTTTGCCGTGATCGTAAAAAACTGCTGCGCTGGTGTTAAATTCCTTTAAATAATGATCAGCGGGCATGGTCATCCATTCTGCCATGTCTTCATGGGTAGCCACATCGCCAGGGCCTTCTGAGATTGCCCCCACAGGAAATTCATCTAATAAGGGATAAATTTGGCTGTAAATATTGCGTACTGTATTGGGTAAATCTTGGGAAAAGATAAAGGACACACCCCAGGGATTGCGTCCAAAAAGCACATCGCGCATGGATTCTAAGCATTGCTTTTGCTCTACATTTGCTTGCAAGCGTCCGCAGGCGTTGGCGGCTCCCATCCAGCGATGCAAGGAAGCCCAAAGAAATTGATAATTAAAGCCCCAAATGTTGCTTTGGGCTTTGGTGGCATAGCCTTGGGCTTCTTCGGTGGCGCGACTTAACGCTGATTCATCCCATTGCCCCAAAGTTGCATTGGCGAAAAAGTTCCAGGAAGCCCAGCCCACTTCGTATCCTTTAGGGGGAGCCCAGCTTTGGGCGATGTTTAAATATTCTGCATCTTGGGTGAGCTCATAAAGTTCCGCTGCGGCGAGGGTTATCATAGCAGAATCTCTGTTGGTGCGATAAAAATCATTGGTGGCATCTTTCTCATAAGCGGTACGCACCGCATCGTCACTAAGCGCACGAGTTAAAATGCTTTGGGCTAGCGTGCGCCATTTTGCGCTGCGCGTAGCATCTAATTCCGCAAAAACCCGTGCTCCTTGGGCCAATGCCGCAGCGGTAGCGCCCATGTGCACACGGGAAAGCGCGCTGAGAGCTTGCCTTTTGCCCTCTAAAGCATCGCTTTCGGGCAACCTATTGCCCTGACTATGGTCGGCGCTGGTGCCCACTTGGATGATAAAAGTGTTTTCGTCGGGGAAAGTTTTGGCTAAGTAATCCAAACCGTGCAAAGCTTCATCTAAAATGTCGGGATAGCTGCTTTGACTGTAAACTTTGGGGAAAAATTTGGGGTTATGCTCATAAGCATTGAGCAAGTTCCACACCGTATAAGCTTCGTTCAGAGTGAATTTGATATAATCCCCCGCGTCGTACCAACCGCCCCGCATATCCACCGTGCGTTGGGGAGAGGCTATTTGCCAAGCGCCATTGTCTAAATCGCCTTGGGGTGCAGCTACAATGGCAGCGGAATCCCCCAGGTGCGAAGCTTGGTGCAACAAGGTTTGCACCGTTCCACTACGCGCAACTCGCAAATGGCGCAAAGCCTGGGTGGCAAATAGGGAATAGGGGTCGGCTTTGATGGCAAATTCACCGCTCAACTCTCCTAAATTGAAGCTGTAAGCGCCCGTGTCGCTGAGCGCGCTAAAATCTACCAAGTGGTTGAAATTTTTGGGATGAGAAGCATCTTCGCTAAAGCTACTGGCAGGGACTTCGCCACTTAAAACTTGCACACCATCTTTTTTTATGGACCAGCTTTTTCCCTCTTGGGAGGAATTCGCCATAATTACTAAGCTTTTGGTGGCGCTAGGGGTAAAACCAGCGTGGTTATAGCGTAGCCAAGTGCCCGCCCAACTTAAATGTAATGCCATTACTAGACATATAAATCCGACTTTGTGCATAATATCTCCCTGAAATGTATATGCTATAATCTTATCATTTATTCGCAGAGGGTGTTAATATATGGTGCATTAAAGCTGGGCAATGCAGAAAAGTCAAGGAAAAAGGCAGAAAAGCAAAAAAAACTTGGAAATAAATTCTCTAGGTGTTATATTGTAAACATAATTTAACAAAAAGGTGGTTATGCGTAAATTGTTGTTGGTGTTGGGGGTGGTTTTGTTATGGGCTTGTGCTGATAAGCCTACTGGCACTAGTGACTCAGAGAACAATGCGGTTAAAGTGCAACTGCCCTTAAGTTTAGATGATATTTCACCCACTACTCTTTATAAATGGCAGATTCCTAGTGATAGTGGTACTTTTGCTAACCAACAAGTTCTAGGCGAGTTTATCGACAGATTTGTTTTAGATTCTAACCAATTTGAGCTACACGCTGCAGTGCCGCTGGAATTTTCATTAGCAGACACAAAAGTCACAGATACGATTTATATAAATTACGGCGATAAAAAATTAGTGGATTACATTCCCTATCCAGATTTGAGCTTGGATACAGCTGCCGTGAGGGATTTTTTTGACACCTTGTATTTAAACACTTGTAGTGAAATTAAGATGATCGACATTCCAGGATATAGTTTACAAGCTGAGGGTTTAGTTGAAGGCTTAGAGCTGTTTAATATGAAAGAGCAGCCATATCATTATAAGGCGAAAACTATATTAGGTCCAAGGTATGTTGAAGGGGATTCTATTAAAATAAATGTTGTAGATTCCACAGGAAATGTAGATTCTTTGTCGCCGCGGTATTTCCAAAATTTAGAACTAGCTGGTTGTAATGTGAGTACATTGTTTATAACTTGGCATCAATTTATTTCAACCCATACAGTTTACAATGTTCCCGCTTCCTTATGGAAATATGAAAATCATGTCTTAGCATGGAGTGCCTTTGTGATTCCTAAGGAACCAGTGGGATGGAAACTGCATCTAACTGATCAATTTGGAAAACTCACTACCTTGGAACTAACTACGGTGTTTTTGGCGCCAACAATCACCAATCATAGAGAGCACAAAGGCCAAGTTTTGCAATTAGACAGCTTGACCACAGATGAAATTGATTCCTTTACGGTGTATCATTGGCTAGCTCCGGGAAAAAAGGGTGAAATAGACACCATTGCAATTTTTGGACATGATTTTTGGGGTGCCACCGTAAATGCCGATACTTTTCATCTGAGCGTGAAAACATCAGAATTACGAGTGCCTAGCAACTTACCTGAAACCGTAGATACTGTGTATATAAACTATGGTCCCCATAAAATCGTGGACTTTATGCCCTATCCTTACGGTTTAGAATTAGACACCGCAAATGCGCTTAAACTTTTTGACACCATAAGCATTGACCCTTGCGGACAGGTGAACTTGCCTATTTTAGAAGGACATAAAATCGTGGATTTTGCGGATTTGCCTGAGGGGTTGACCATTGATTCTAAGTTATCTGATGGGTTATTTTGTGACGATCATGATTCCGTGGCTGGCTTTTATCACGATAGTTTGCCCACAAGTATTTATTCAGATTGGCCTGGATTTGATGATAAAATGGAATGGCGTTTAGCTCCGCAAAGTGAATCCGCAAGCCAATGTGCTGTATATCAGGCGGTTACTCCAATGTGTGATAAGGGCACTTCTTATATTTGGTTTCCCCAAAAGTTGCAGCAGTCTCGTCACCGATTGCGCGCTTGGGCAGATTTTGTCGCTCCAGCAGAGCCAGTTAGCTGGCAAATGATCGTGGAAGACCAGTATGGACGTTCCACAACCTTGGATATAACCACGGTGTTTAAAACAGCGGAATAAATAGCGCTAGTTGTTTGCAAATTGCTGTTTGCTCAACACTAATTGTGATTTTTTTTACAAAACATAAAAATCATTGCCTATATTTTGAATAGTAATGCACAAAGGAGGACAAAATGCATAAATTACTACCCATTTTAAGCTTTCTTTTGCTTTTAGTATGGGCTTGTCAGGATAAGCCAACTCAAAACGACGAGATTGAAGCTGAAGTTCAGGATTCTATTGGACAAGAAATCACTGATACTACAGTAGAACCCCAGGATTTTACAAGACAGAAGCAAGATTCTATTGAGCAAAAAATCCCTGATACCACAGAAATAAAAATTTCGGAGCCACTTTTAATTTTAGAAGACTTGGATTCAAATACACTATATAAATGGATTGGACCAAGAACAAAAGCAGACGAACTAGATACTTTTGAAGTGTTGGGTCGCCATGTTAGAGAGTTTTATTTGGATTCTAACAGCTTTACTCTGCGATCCATATATATTTTAATGGACGGGTATGGCAATGATACCGTAATAGAAGATCCAGATGTGGTTTATATCAACTATGGGGAAAACAAATTGGTAGATTACATTCCAGTACCTGATTTAAGCTTTGATACTGCAGCAATAATAGCGTTTTTTGACACGGTGGTCATAGATCCTTGTTCTGAAGTATCTTTACCTGGCATCAGGGGACATTGGCAAAAAGCAGTAAATTTACCTGAAAATTTACGCTACGATGCAAATACGATTCAAGCACAATCTTGTGGAGGTGGTGGCCAAGATTCTATAATAGGTTTTGCTAAGGATATTGACGCTCTAAAAGCTGAAGACTCCCAAGGCTATTCTTTGTTTATGGAAATAAAAGAAAAAGATGGCTGTGCTCTTGGTAAAACTACTTATAGCGTTTGTGGACTTCCCCCAGGCTACTATGTAAATGCTCCAGTGGCTATTAATGGGTCGCGTAATACCCTTCAAGCATTTTATGATTTTGTCGCACCAGAAGGTCCCGTTGAATGGGAGTTAGAATTATCTAATCAGTTAGGTGTAAAATCAACCCTAAATTTAAGCACGGTGTTTAAAACTTCTAATTAATAAAAAGCGGATCCTTAGAGATCCGCTTTTTGATGTTTATCCTTCCATATCTTCAAACAGTACCGTAGAAAGATAGCGTTCACCGCCATCTGGTAGCACTGTTACAATATTTTTGCCTTTAAATTCAGGGCGTTCAGCAATTTTTAGCGCTGCAGCCACGGCGGCTCCACTAGAAATGCCCACAAGCATACCTTCTTCAGCGCTTAGGCGTTTAGCCATGGTGATAGCTTCATTACTAGTTATTTGCATAGCTTCATCCAACAAGCTTAAATCTAGGTTGCTAGGAATAAATCCCGCACCTATGCCTTGAATTCTGTGAGGGCCAGGTTTTAGTTCTTCTCCGGCCATTTTTTGGCTGATAACAGGGCTTTCAGCAGGTTCCACCGCGACCACATGGATCTTCTTGCCTTGTTGCTGTTTAATATAGCGCGAAACACCAGTGAGGGTTCCGCCCGTACCTACGCCTGCTACAAAAACATCAATTTCCCCAGCGGTATCTTTCCAAATCTCTTTTCCTGTGGTTTTCTCATGAATTCTAGGGTTAGAGGGGTTTTCAAACTGTTGGGGAATGTAATATTTGTCTGGCGCGGAGTTCAAAAGCTCAGTGGCTCCTTTGATAGCACCGTTCATGCCTTCTGGGGCTGGGGTTAGCTCAAGTTTGGCTCCCAAAGCTTTTAAGACTTTTCTTCTCTCTATACTCATGGATTCAGGCATAAATAAAACGAGAGGATAGCCTAAAATAGCGGCGGTATAGGCTAGACCAATACCAGTATTTCCACTGGTGGGTTCTACGATAGTCATGTCAGGGGTTAGTTCGCCGCTAGCGATGGCATCGTTAATCATGGCTGCGCCAATGCGACATTTTACGGAAAAAGTTGGGTTGCGACTTTCCATTTTGACTAAAATGTTTGTGTTAGCAGAGCTAAATATTCTATTTAGGCGTACTAAAGGAGTGTTGCCTACGCTTTCACTGTTATTATTATAAGTTGTCATTTTTTCTTATCCATTTGTTCATTGTGTTGGTGAAGAAGCTGTGGTTTTAAATCTAAAAAAAAAATTAAGTTCTGTTTACATTTATATACTCTTTTGAAAATAATTCTCTTGAATATCAGGGCTAACAATGTTAATATATAATAGATGACACTTATAGTCATAGTAACCCCTTGGATGATATGAATAAAGAAGTAACTATATTGATAACCGAAGACGATGAAGGGCATGCCATGCTCATTCAAAAGAATTTGCGTCGGGCAGGGGTTACTAATCCACTTATACATTTTCGTGACGGTCAAGAAATATTAGATTTTTTATTTAGGCGTTCACCCAACAGTCTAGATGCTTCAAAATCATATTTATTGCTTTTAGATATTCGTATGCCCAGGGTCGATGGTATAGAAGTTTTACGCCAAGTTAAAGCTGATAGTATGCTAAAACGAATTCCTGTAATTATGATAACAACCACAGATGACCCCGAAGAAGTTAACCAGTGTCATGCTTTAGGCTGCAATAATTATATCATTAAGCCCGTAGATTACGCTCGTTTTGTAGAAGCCATTAGGCAGTTGGGTTTTTTCTTTTCCATTGTAGAAATCCCCTCCTTGGAAGATTAATTCTATAAACTTTCCACAGTCATAGAAATTATTTCCGCATTTTTGTCGGCAAAAATAAAGATTTGGTTGGCACCTAAGCTTTTGGCAATTTCTTTGACGCGACTTATAGCTTCATCTTTATTGAATTTAGTGTCTGTACTGGTATTTTCGCCAATTAATACACCGATGGTTCCATGAAAAGGGAATTTTGCTTTTAGATAGACTATGAATTCATCAATGTTTTTAAAAACTTCACTACTTATGGGAATGTCAAGATTGGTTACATTTCTTTCGCTAAGTAGTAGAGGGTAAAAGTCTTGACTTTCAGTTTTGCCAGTATGAAATCTTATAGTGTTTCCCACCATAATGCTAATAGAGTCGTTTTCAACATAGTGGTATTCAAACATGATGTCGCATTCGGCGGCTTGTAATTGGGCATCGGCTTTATTGCCTGCACAAGAAAAAAAGCTTATTAAAGCTAAGCTAAGTATGAGAAGTTTTGATTTCATAATTTTCCTTGGAAAAGGTTTAAACAAAATTTTAGTTTGGGTTGAATGGATCTATATGTATTAAAATATCTGATATTTCAGGAATATGTTGTAAAATATTTTTCACTACGGTTTCAGATATTTCATGACCTTCTTTTATAGTCATATCAGAAGGCAAAACTATATGTAAATCAGCTTGAATACAACCAGCAACATACCGAGTGCGTAGATCATGGCAGTTTAAAACTCCACGGGTGTTTTCTGCGATATTTATAATTTGTTCAGCAACTTCAGGTGGAGCGCTGGCATCTAAAATTTCCCCAAAACTGGGTCGAATAATCTCTAAGCTTGTTTTTGCTATAAGCAAAGATACTATGATAGCTCCCAAGGCATCTAAAAAAGCCCAATCGGGGAAAATAAAAGCAATTAAAATCGTAATTAGTACAGGTATTGAACTTATGGCATCTGAACGATGATGCCAAGCGTTAGCTTTAAGCGCGCTACTGCGCAAGATTTTTGATTTTTTAAATGTCCAACGAAATAAAATTTCTTTTGAAACAATGGAAACCAAGGCTACCACAGCTACAAACCAAGAAGGCCTGATAAATTGTCCCTTATGTAAGGCGTTTATGGCGTTTAATGACATTAATATAGCTACAAGTCCCAAAGAAATACCAATGGTAATGGTAACTAAAGACTCTATTTTACCATGTCCATAATGGTGATCGTCGTCTGGAGGTTTAAGCCAAAAGTGAGAGCCTATAATAACTATTAAATCCGTGCTTAAATCAGTCAAGCTATGAACGCTATCTGCTAAAAGAGCCTTGGAGTTGCCCAGCCAACCTAAAATAAACTTAAGTAGAGCGAGGATAAAGTTTAAAAATAAACCCACCCATGTTACTTGGCGAATTTGCTTCCCTATAGATTTAGGAGTGTTTAAATCTGATAAATTCAAGTTTTGCGGCGTTGTTTGGGACATAATAGAGAGTATAACTTTTTTCTATAACTAAATAGTACGCTAAAGCCATATAATACTATTAAAAATGCAAAGAGGTGCCACATTTTATAGAAAGCTTTGTGATAATTGAAGCTTCTAGTTACTTGATAGACCAAATTTAACAGAGGAACATGCCATAAATAAGGATAAAAAGAAGATTTTCCTATGACTTTTACAGGTTTAAGAGTAAAGATTCTGCTAATTAAACCTTTGTCTTTTGCTAAAAACCAAATAATAACTCCATAAATGGCAGTGCGTATAACATGGTGGGTAAACCAAGCAGCAAATAAACCATGATCGTTTTTAAAGCGCAGACTGAACCAAAGTGAAAAAACTGATAGAACGATAGCTAAATCATTAATCCAAAAATGATTGGGTGCTTTGCGCCGCATTAAGTAAAGTTTACCTAGAATCATGCCTAAATAAAACTCGCAAACTCGCACAAAAGGCATAGCGTGAAATATCATGTAGATATTGCCAGGTGCCCCCCTCACGGCAATATATTGAAAAGTGGCGACAGTTATGGGAATGAGACAGGCAAAAAGAGAAAGAATTAGAACTATATAGCGATTTTCGTTTTTTATGGCCTTGGTTATGGGTTTAATGGTTAAATAAGCAATAAAAAAGGGTGTTAAAGCCCAAGAAGGTCCATTTAAGCCAGAAAGTTCATGGGGAAAAAAGGCCCAAGTAAGCGTGGCATGGGCAAAAAATGATTTTATTAGGAACCAGACAGAATATTTGGTGGTTTTAAGGTAAATTAAGACTGCCATGGTGGCTGCAGTTATAATATGCGTGGGATAAAGTCTTTTAAACCTACCTCGTAAAAATCTTTTGGTGTCTAAATTGTCAATATCTGCTTGAAGTTTGACAAAATAAATTAAGCCGCCGAGAATAAAGAAAACACTAGCGTTAAACATCGGTCCTTTGATTAATTGCAAAAGAAATTTGTGCTTCCCTAACATGCCCAAACTTTGAGAAGACGACATGTGTAAAAGCACAATATTTAAAGATGCTATAAATCTTAAACCATCCAAAGAATGTATATATATCTTTGATTCGTTTTTAATGTTCTTCACAGGCAAAATGTATTTATTTTTCAATTATGAATAGCCGATTTTTCATATTTACTTTACTTCTGCCTCTTTTTTGTTGGGCTGCTAGTTCAAAGGTTTTTGAATTATTACCAGTAGAAGATGAGTTGGTGGATTCCATTGCTATAAGTATTTTGCAACAGAATTATGCTGTAGCAGAAAGACAAGGGGCAAGATTGTTTAGCATTAATCCCCAAGCAGGAGCAAATTTTTGGGCTTTGGCTAAGCTGGCAAATTATAACGATTTAGGTGATACTAATAAGGTTTATGAAGCAAAATTGCTGTTGGACACTTTGGAGTTTTCTAAAGAAGAGTGGGAGGGTTTGCGCTTATTTCAAGTGGGATTCATAGAAGGTTTGTTGGGAAATGGAATGAGAGCAGCCACTAGAACCCGTGCAGCAGCTAAGATTTTTAAGCCTTTAGACAATTCAGAAGCCCAGGCTTTTTATTTTATTTACGCTTTTTATATGGAGGCGCTTTCAGCTTGGATTCCAGGGGTGAGTGATAAAAGGCCAGAAATGCTTATAGAGTTAGAAAAAATCACTCATAATTCTGTGCGTTTCGGTTCTGTGATAGGCAGTGCAACGGTGTGGATGTACTTTGGTCGCAAAGAATATGATAAAGCGCTGAACTTAGTAGATGCCTTGCTAAAGAAATCCCCACAAAATCCAGCATTTTTGCAAATGCGTGCAGATATGCTTTTTAGATTGGAAGAATACGATGCTGCTGCGGAGATTTATGAAAAATCTGCGACCTATTATGAAAGAAAGGCGCCTAAATCATTGCGTTGGTGGTGTGCTGCGGGGAATTTAGCACGGATTTACCAAGAAAACGATAAAAAAGAGCTTTCGCAAAGGTGGATTGACCATTTTTCAAGTCCTGAATTCCAAAAAATTAAAAAATGGATGCCACCGTCCTTAATGAAAGACTTAAAAAGACGAAAACTACTTTAAAACATGTTTTCTAAATGTTTTTCAGCGCTTCTCTAGTGGTGAGCGTGGAAAAATCGTTGGTAAGTGCAAAACGCTTTACCTCGATGGGATTGATTTTCCCGTATTCTCTGAGAGCCCAGCCAATAGCTTTACGAATGTAGAAGTCTTCTTCGTGAGCGCATTGCAAACAATAAGCCTGGAGTTTATCCCAATCGGTATATTCTCGGTAACGCAGCTGATATAACAAAGCGCTGCGCCTAATCCATAAATTAGGATTGCGAATCCATTTGTCCATGGAAGTGCGAACTTGTTTGTAGCGTAGGGCTAAGTCCCCAATACTGCGCGTGGCTAAAGTATCTACCGTGTCCCACCAAGATCTGGTGATTACGAGCTCTTTAATAAGATTTATGTGCCGTGCCCCCAACATTGAGCGATACAAAAATAAGTAATCACTAGCAGCGTATTGCATTTCCCTGTAGGGTAATTGCCAAAGCTCTTTGATTACAATTTCTATTTCTTCAGCTTTTTCGGGAGGATTAGCTTTGAATGTTTCGCGTAATAGTTCCCGTCTTTTAGGTGCTTTAATACCTAAAAAATCAAACTGTTCTCTCATGGAACGACGCATGCTTTTAGCTTCGTCGTCGTTGGCGGCTACTTTTAAAGTGTTTTGAATTTCTTGTGTTAATTTGTGCATTTATTACTATGCTAAAGATTATGAACTATTGTAAATTAATATGTCTTTTTTATTAAAGTATAATATTTTTGTGTAATGCAGAAAAGAAAAATGATGTTTTTTATGTTTTTAGGGTTAACTTTGACTTTTTTTGGTTGTTCTGAGTCTACTGAAAAAGAAAAAGAGAGGCAAATACAGGATTCTTTAAATACAGAAATGAATAAAACTCAAAGGCGCATTGATTCATTGAAGTATATAAACGACAGTTTAAAAAAAGAATTGCAACGCTTAGATTTATGGGAAGATAGCGTGGTGGAATAATTTTGCTTTGCTATTTTACATAAATGCCCAAGTTTAAATTAGTTGCTCCTTATGAACCCGCTGGGGATCAACCCAAAGCTATATCCAGTTTGGTAGAAAACATGCGTAATGGCGAGCAATTTCAAGTCTTACTAGGTGTTACTGGTTCAGGCAAAACCTACACCATGG
>LSQX01219275.1_pt2 | contig 24443 bp, 18 predicted proteins | sample 654561 | NCBI WGS metagenome assembly LSQX01 (sample SAMN04489861, study PRJNA283612) | anaerobic digester metagenome | isolation source: 4 biogas reactors fed with cattle manure at either 37C or 55C with and... | place: Denmark: Kongens Lyngby | collected 2014
AGCTGTAGGCCTTCTTGGTTTTTGCAGTATTTCTGTGATTTAAGGGAGGGTAGTAAGTAGCAATATTTTGAGTAAGCGCGTAGTGCTCTGACTGTGCGCGGGTTAGAGGCGTTTACCATTTATGATCACTTACTACCCTCCTTCGTTTTGCGGTATTTTGACGATTTCAGGGGAGGGTAGTAAGTAGCAACATTTTGAACAGATGCGTAGTTTTTTGATTATGTGCAGGTTACAAGCTTTTGCCATTTATGACCACTTACTACCCTCCTTCGTTTTGCCGTATTTTGACGATTTCAGGGGAGGGTAGTAAGTAGAAGCATTTTGAATAAGCTCGTAACAGGTTGTTTATGTGCATGTTAAACGCGTTTCCCGATTTTCGCTACTTACTACCCTCCATAGCCATCCTCTGACAGTCGGCTTGAAAGCCGCCCTCTGACAGTTGGCCTGAAGTTTTGATGATGCTATGGCAATTGAGTGCGATGCACTTATATGGCGGGTCCATCACCTACTACGCAGGATCTACATCTACTCTGTATTTGGCGGGGGCCAGGGGAGTATTTTTGATGATGGTGGCAAGAGTGTTTTTGATGTCCTGAGCTTTAGAAGTTTTGGGCAAGGTGCATTGCAGGCGGTACGTGAAATGGAGGGAACGCCATACGGTGGGTACGAACGGGCCTTCTATACGTATGCCTGTGTTGGCTTTTAGAAGGTGCGAATGCAATAGGTTGACTTTTTCTTTAGCTACTGTTTTATTATGATGCCTTACAGTAATATGGATCAGACGTGTATAAGGCGGGTAATGAAATGTTTGTCTTTCTTGCAATAAAGAGGAAAAAGTGCTTTGCATATTTCCTGTTTGCAGGTATTCAAAAAAAGGATGTTGTACGTTAGCCGTTTGGACACAAATGGTAGCAGGCGTAGTTTGTGCAGTTGCCCAGCAGAGGATATCTGCCATCAGATGGAAGGCTTGTTCTGTGGCGCGAAAATTCTTGGCGGACAGAAATACATCCATGCCCAAAAAACAGATGAGCCCGGTATTTGGTTTCAAATGGTGGTGTGTTTGGAAGGGTCGGCACCATGTGGTATTTTCTTCTTCCGAAAATTCTTCCCATAAAGATGAATCACCTTGGATGAGCAATACCTCTCTGCCTTCTGCCTTGCATTGGTCTATCTTTTCGCGGGTACGGAAATCTAATGGTTCGGTTACAGAGATAGCCGGGTAAGATAGGGAGGTGTTGATGACGACCACTTCTTGGAAAGAAAGCTCGGGTGCCGGTATGTCGGGATACATCTTGTACTTGCCGAGGTTGAGGTTGTGCAACGTTTCCAGCGATGGTGAGGCAGAGCCCAAAATCACACGGGATTCAAATATATGCCCCAGCATCAAAGCTGCGTCTCTGCCGTGAAGTAAAGGAAGGGCGTCTGTTTTTTTGTGCCCGGGATGTTCTTCGCGCTCAACAATAATGAGTTCCGGGTGGGTAAACGGCAGCAAAAGCGCTAGGTGCATGCCCACCACTGCGCAGGAGTATCCTGCATACAGTTCCCTTCGGGCTCGGCCCAGTTCTTTGGCCGCTCTTTTGGAGTGGAAACAAAACAGCTGGTCTTCCAGTTCCGGCAACAGGGCGTTGTAAACGGTTTCGCAGGAAACCATATCGGGGCATAAAATCAAACACTGTTTTCCTGCACGAATGGCTGCCAGAATCTCCTTTTTGTAGATTTCTGTGCGATTGCCGAGTTGGAGGTAAAACGGAAGTTCAGCACCGGGAAGAGGAGATTCTGCTTCTTGCGTGGTTTCTTGCGGGGCTGCTTCCAGTGAAGGTTCTTCCGGAGCGGGGGCGCGGCGTTTGAATTTCCAGGAGGAGGAGGCCATTTTGGCGACCAGGCCTGTGGGGCATAGGTAATAGGAGGCTATCCAATGCCAGAAACGGAGTGTTTTTTCCGGAACAACAGGTAGCTTTTCTTCTACGCTCAGGATGTCCTTTATGTCAGGGCTGTGTGGAGTGTCAGGGGTGGGTGCACTGTCATGGCTGTGCGGAGTGTCACGGGTGTGCGGAGCGTCAAGGGTGTGTGGAGCGTCAAAAATATGCGTGATGATTCCTGTTTGGATGCGATTGCCTACCGGGGCTGTTACTTGTTTTCCCGGGATGGCTGCCGGGGCAAGTTCCGGGGGGATGCGGTAAGTATATTCACTATCCAAAGCCAGGGGGAAAAGTATGTGGGCATACGTTTCTTTCATCGACTACATATTACGAACGGTTTCTGCAACTTGTTCCATAAGCCAAAAAGGAGTGGAAGTGGCTCCGCAAATACCTACCGTGTCTTCCGGTTCAAACCAGTCAGGAGATATATCATCCGGTTTTTCTATGGCGTAACTGCGTGGATTGGCTTGTTTGCATGTTTGAAACAACACTTTGCCGTTGGAACTTTCTTTCCCGGCTACAAAAAGAATCAGAGACCGGCTTTTGGCAAAACGCGTCAATGCTTCATGGCGGCTGTCTACTTGGGCGCAAATGGTGTGAAAAACAGTTAGTAAATCTGGAGCGAGGCCGTGGGTGGCCATGGATTCTTTTAATTTTTCAGCTGTGGCTTTGTATTCTTCCGGGTCTTTTGTCGTTTGTGAAAACAGAGATATAGGGCCGCCTGAAAAAATGAGGGTATCTACTTCTTGTTCTGTTTCAATAACGATGGCATCTTGTCCCACTTGTCCGACCAACCCCACTACTTCTGCATGTCCCTTTTTGCCAAAAATGATGATTTGTCCGTTCTTTTGCTTGATACGGGCGTACTCTTGTTTGATTTTCTTTTGCAATTTGAGTACTACGGGACATGTACATTCTAGCAATTGCAGGTTGTGTTTTTCTAGTTTCGCATACGTAGAAGGCGGTTCCCCGTGTGCTCGTACGAGTACGGTAGAGCCGGCGGGCAAATGTTCCAGGTCTTTGTAGGTGACTACTTCCAATCCTTTTTTTCCCAATCTGCGTAATTCTTCATTGTTGTGGACAATAGCCCCCAAAGAATATACTTTTTTGTTGCCTGTAAGCGCTTCTTCTGCACACCGTATGGCACGGATGACTCCGGAACAAAACCCGGAATTTGTATCTATTTCAACGTGATATCCCATTTTTCTTTCACTATTTTCTTAAACCAATCCATTTGTTCTTCCACCGTCATGGAACCGTTATCCAGCAGCAGGGCATCCGGTGCTTGTTTCAGAGGGTTTACAGCTCTTGTGGAATCTATGTGATCCCGTTGGCGGATGTTTTCCAACACTTCATCAAAAGTGGCATTTTTCCCTTTTTCATGCCACTCGGCAAGTCTTCTTTGAGCACGAATTTCTGCCGGAGCCGTCATGAAGATTTTTAGCTCTGCTTGTGGAAATACCGCCGTGCCTATGTCTCGGCCATCCATAACCACTCCTTTTGCTTCTCCCCATTGGCGCAGGTGTTTGTCAACATGCTCCCTTACTTGGGGAATGACGGAAACGGGACTTACCTTGGCCGTTACTCTGGGGCTTCTGATTTCTTGTTCCACATCTACGCCGTTCAAGAAGGTATGGTTTTCACCTGTTTGGGGGTCTTTGTGAAAAGCAAGCTTGATGTGGGATAATTTTTTTGTAAGCTGTTCCGTTACAGGCTCTCCGTTTTCATGGAAGAGTCCTTGTTCCAGCGCATACAAGGTTACAGCCCTGTACAGAGCACCCGAATCAAGGTAGGTGTAGTCCAACTCTTTGGCTATAGCTTTGGCAAAAGTGCTTTTGCCTGTGGAAGAGTGCCCGTCTATGGCAACGATCAATTTTTTCATATCTCTTCCAAAAGTAACGAAAATCTGCTATTTCTGAAATTCGCCTTATCTTTGCAATCGTAAAAGAGGGACGTATGAAGATATTGATCATTGATGACGAAAGAAGCATTCGCAATACATTAAAAGAAATTCTGGAATACGAAGACTATAAGGTCGTGTTGGCAGAAAACGGAGAACAGGCTCTTGCTATACTGGAATCAGGCAAAGAGCAAATAGATACCATTTTCTGTGACATCAAAATGCCCGGTATTGACGGGATAGAAGTATTGGACAAGATACAAGAAATGGGGTTGGATATTCCGGTGATTATGATTTCCGGTCATGGAAATATAGATACGGCCGTAGAGTGTATCAAAAAAGGGGCGTACGATTTTATTGAAAAGCCTCTTGATCTGAACAGGATCCTTATTACTATACGGAATGCGAACGACAAGGCTACATTGGTTCGAGAGAACAAAAATTTGCGAAAAAAAGATTCTAAGGTACCTCCGCTTGTAGGAAAATCTGCTGCCATCAGCCGTATATGGACAATGATAGACCGGGTGGCCACGACAGATGCCAGGGTGTTGATAACGGGTTCCAACGGCACCGGTAAAGAGTTGGTCGCCAGATGGCTTCACGAAAAAAGCCACCGTTCTGCTATGCCGTTCGTAGAGGTCAATTGCGCAGCCATTCCGGGAGAACTTATTGAAAGTGAACTGTTTGGTCATGAGAAAGGGTCTTTTACCTCTGCCATAAGACAACATAAAGGGAAATTTGAGCAGGCAGATGGGGGAACTTTGTTTTTGGATGAAATTGGAGATATGTCGTTGGCTGCTCAGGCCAAAGTCTTGCGGGTACTTCAAGAAAACAAAATATCCAGAGTAGGTTCAGATAAAGACATTCACGTAGATGTGAGGATTGTCACGGCAACAAATAAAGATTTGGTGAGCGAGATAGAAAAAGGAGCTTTCCGCGAAGACTTGTACCACCGTTTGAGTGTCATACTCATTCACGTGCCTCCGTTGGCGGAAAGAAAAGAAGACATTCCTCTTCTTACCCAATATTTTATTGAGCAGATTTGTGCAGAGTATGGAATTGCACCAAAGGACATCACGCCGGAAGCTATGGAAGAATTGCAGAAATTGCATTGGACGGGCAATGTGCGAGAATTGAGAAACGTAGTGGAGAGGCTCATCATACTTTCACCGGCTACCATCAGCGATGAAGAGGTTAAGGCGTACGCCGACCCTCTGTTCAAACAACCGTTGTCTTAGGAATCATTACGTTAAAGCAAGCGCCTCCCCATTCGGAAGAGGTGTAGAAGATGCTTCCTCCGTATTGTTCTACAATGCCTCGGCAAATGGCCAGGCCCAATCCCGTACCGGAGCTTTTTGTTGTAAAATTGGGGTGGAACAGTTTGTGTCTGTTTTCTTCAGGTACGCCGGGACCGTTATCGGCTACTTTGATAAGATAGGCGTCTTTTTCATCTGTCAGATGTATGCTTATGACTCCAATAGATTGTTCTTCCACCGCTTGTACTGCGTTCGACAGCAGATTGACCAAAACGCTGACCCATTGGGTGCGTCTTACGTTTACAAGGGCTTTGGAAACGGTTGATTTAAAGTGAATCTTTATATGATCAAAAGTGGAAAACAAGACCGTTTGCTCTTTAATCAAGTCGTTTAATTCAACTTCAACCGGGCTTTCTGTATTGAGCCTTGAGAAATTTGAAAAATCGGAAGCCGCTTGCGATAAAATATCAATTTGCTCCAACAAAGAAGTCAATATGGTGTCAAAATGTTCTTGCCATTTTGGCGACTCCTCTTGTTTCAAGCGTATGAGATGTTGAATGCTCAAACGCATGGGAGTAAGCGGATTCTTTATTTCATGAGCAATTTGTTGTGCCATTTCTCTCCAAGCCTGTTCTCTTTCTGATTGCGCCAAACGTCTTGTGCTTTCATTCAAGTCGTCTGCCATTTTGTTGTATGCTTGTACCAACAGACCCAGTTCGTCGTTTGAAGTGTACTGGATGTGATCCGGCTTTTGTGTGACATCCAAGCGGCTGATTTTCTCTCCCACCAAAGCCAGAGGCCTTGTAATTTGATTGGAGAAAGCGTAGCTGACAAAGACGGCTCCCAATATCAAAAGCAAGTACAAGTTTATGATGGCGGCCACAATGGCTGTTGTGTCTCTGGCCACATCTGTTTGACCGGAAAAATAAGGTATTTGTATATAAGCTGCCGGTTCTCCGTTCGTATGGTATAGCGGAGCGTACATGGAATAATATACGAGTGACCCAATTCTCTCTTTTTGTACAAATTGTGGTGTTTCGTTGTTTTTCAATCTGCGGAAAGCTTGGTCGTCCATACGGGCACTGAGTAAGTGACGTTCAAATATTTCCGGTTGTGCAGAGCGAAGCAACCTTCCACTCAAATCGAACAAGTTGACGTGAATTTGAATGTTGGAAGACAAGCGATTGATGGTATTCATCAGTTCCGCCATATTGGCTGCAGGATCTGTAGACCTATCTGCAAAGCGAACGTATTCGTCCAGGCAAGCACGAGCCGCATCCATTTGTTGCCTCATTTGACTGTTGTTTGTGTCTTCGTACAACCGCAGTCCAAAGCCTATGCTGCCGACTGCCATCAAAATGAGCGCCACCATAAGAAGTCCCACAAGCATGATTGTTATTTTTCGCCGGAATGAATGCTGCGGTAGGTTGATTCTCAGGTCGTTTTCCCTGAGCAATGTCAATACCAAGAAAAAAACAAGCCCGTAGAAAAGAAAGAGATATGATAGAGAGACCAGATAAGGCAAAGGCGAACGCAACGGCCGTGTAATAAGAAGTACTTTGTTGTCTATTTTATAATAGCTGTGTAGGTCTTTGTTTTCTTTTCTGATGTTGAACCCTTCCTCAGGCTCAAATGTCAATATACTGGGGTATGTATATTTTCCGCTGTTGGATACCAGTTTGTTGTTGATGTATTTGGCGTACGAATAATTGTGAGGCAATTTGAAACGATCCAACTGCGACCTGTCGGAAAGAAGGGAAGGATAGCCCAGCGCATCTTTTATGTATCTGGAATCTAGTACTATATATAAATCTTGCGACCCGCTGTAACTGTAAAATGTGAACACTCCAATATAGCTAACGGTGCCCAATTTGTTGTCAACATTGTAAAATCTGGAATCTTCCGCTAGAGGTGTTCCGTTTTTGAGGATTTCACTATGGAAGTATTGGTAGCAGGAAACGGGTTTGGGCAATCCGGCCACTACAAGTACATCACCCGGTTCGCATATAGTAATTTGTATCTGGTATTTTTGGATAAAATCTGTAAAGTACGTTTCTCTGATGCGCGACAAAATCAGGTCGTGGTCCTGCTCCATTTGTATCATAATAGAGAGTATGGGGTCTATGGCAATCCTTTCTTCTATCCGTCTGAGCTGCATTTCCAATTTCAAATCCCTCTCTACAGACATCTTTTGTGTCCATACTTTGTACAAGTTGATTTCTTTTTCGTTGCCGTAATGGGTAACGGCAATTAAGCTGTAGAGGGCTGAGAATAGGACGAATAAGAAAGCGGCTTGATTGCTGAACAGGAAAGATCGTATTTTGTGTTTCTCGTATATGGGTAAGGTGCGTATAAGCAGAAATACAGAAAGAAACAGGAATGCAAGAATGATGTAAGCTACTCCTGAATACCGGGTGATTTCGTCTAGTTTGAACAATTCCAACACAATGTTGGAATCCATTGTCAGCACTTTTAACGTGTGGTGCGTTAACCAAAGAGTGGCAGCAATGAGTATCCACAAAAGGATGGGTATGCATATGGAGCACTTTCTGATGCTTGTTGTATAGATGTCTTTTATATCTTGGCGCGCCATATAAAGGGTCCATGCTCCAAGAAACACAAAAAGGGTATTGAGCACCATAGCAGCCAAGGAGTTCTCCATGGTGCCTCCGGCAAAAAGAAGGGGAGAGAAAAACAGTGTGTCCAATTGCAAAGAACCGGCATAGACAAACATTATATATCTCATCATCCCCAAAACAGCTATTACACATATGGCATAGACGGCCTTCCTTTTTCTGAAATAGGTTATGAGTAAAGACAGCAGGGCCAAGCCTGTGGCAATCCATCGTAAGATGACAGAGTCTGAGTAATCTTGAAGAGACGTGTCGCTTAGTATGGTAAACAGTATTCCATCGTCTTTTCCAAATACTATAAACCCTTCGTCCAAATTCAAAGGAACAATAGAGCTATGTGCGGGCAGTTTGAAAGAACGGTTTATTTGGGATTCAATAAAATTGTTGCTGAACGGGAAATCCGTCTTTATAAGTATACCTGTAATGATTGTGACATGTTCTTTGCTGTATGCTCTTACTACATACCAGGCACTTCCCAAATTCATATATTGTTCCGTTCCGTCCACACCGGACAGAGGTTGGTGAAGGATTGTATTTCTTGAGAAATAGGAAAAACCGGGAAACATGGTTCCCGGGCTGTAGCTGTCGTTTACAATGGGAAATGTGTTGACCCAAGAGATGAGGCTGTCTTTGTAGTATTTGTAAATGACCATGTCGTTTTGGACACGATTGTCAGCCAAGTCAGCCAAAGGGTTTTTATCCAATTCTTCACTTGCGATTTCTTCTATGATACGTTGTTTGTTGTGAAGCTTTTTCTCAACTCCCACCAATCTTACCATACGTTTGTTGTGGGGAGTCAATTCTGAAAAAGAAAGAATAAGCAACACGATAGCTACCACAAAAGGTAGCAAGTGTCTGTAATTCCACATCTTTTTAAGAATTTCTTTGTACTTCATTCGTGGTGGTAGTTTTCTCTTTTTATGATGGTAAAGCACCTGTATATCTGTTCAATGCACAATAAACGTACCAATTGGTGAGGAAACGTCAATGAGGAAAGAGACCACGTTTCTTGCGCCCTGTTTTTTATTTCTTCAGAGAACCCATACGCCCCTCCGATGGCAAAAACAAGCCTCTTTGTACCTTTTTGCAAATGTTGTTCAATTTGGAACGACATTTGCTTGGATGTATAAGTGCTGCCCCTTTCATCAAAAAGAATAAGATGGTCTCCGCTTTTTACTTGTTTTAAAAGTTGCTTGCCTTCTTTTTCTTTGATTGAAGGGATAGGAGTAGATGCCGTGTTTTTCAAGTCGGGCAATTCTATGCGTGCAAAACGAACGTAATGTTTTAATCGTTTTTCATAGTCATGAATGCCTTCCTTTAAATAGGGCATCTGCGTTTTACCCATACAAAGCAGCACAATATTCATTGGGCAAAAGTAAGAAAATATGTGTAACTTGCCCATGTTTTAGAGTATAGTTATGGCCGGGAAGACAACAGCATTCTTTCTTTTAGTTAGTTTTTTTGTGTTGACGCCTTTGTGGACACATGCACAAGATCAGGAATCAAAAACACTTTTCACGGCTATAGGAGAAGACCTGAAAAGTGGAGATGCCGCTACGTTTGCTCAATGGTTTGCAGAAGACATAGAGGTAGACATATTGGGAACTGCCGGGGTATGTAGCAAAAGCCAAGCTCGTCAACTCATGCGAAATTTTTATGCCCGCTACACTCCAAAATCTTTTACTATTGTTCACCTGAGCGGAGCACTGCCCATGCGTTATTGCATAGGAACTCTTGTGGCGGGGGGAGAACGTTTTCGTGTAACGCTCTTTGCAAAATCAAAAAGAGGTGAACATACCCTTCAGCAAGTTCGAATTGAGAAGGACTGACAAGGGATTCTTACTTTTTTCTCATAAAAATCTGAATAGGAACTCCGTGAAAATCAAAATGTTCACGCAAAGTATTTTCTAAGAATCGTTTGTAAGGTTCTTTCACATATTGTGGAAGATTGCAGAAAAAAGCAAACGAAGGCGAGGATGTGGGCAATTGTGTAATGTACTTTATTTTGATGTACTTTCCTTTTGTTGCCGGTGGAGGAGTACGCTCAATGAGGGGAAGCATTACTTCATTCAATTGTGATGTAGGTATACGTTTTGACTTGCTTTCAAAAACTTCAGAAGCTGTTTTTAAAATATGCAATATTCTTTGCTTTTTAATGACAGATGTAAAAAGAATAGGAACGTCCGTAAAGGGAGCAATTCGTTGTCTTATGACTTTTTCAAAAGCATCTTGCGTATTTGTGTCTTTTTCTACCAAGTCCCATTTGTTTATGACTACCACGCAACCCTTTTTATTTTTCCAGACCAAATGAAAGATGTTCAGGTCTTGAGCCTCTATTCCCAGCGATGCATCCATCATGACAATACAAACATCCGACTGTTCAATGGCTCTGATGGAGCGCATGGAAGCATAAAATTCAAGGTCTTCTTTTGTTTTTGATTTTTTTCGCAGTCCTGCCGTGTCTATCAACAGAAATTCGTATCCAAATTTGTTGTAATGTGTGGCTATAGAGTCTCTGGTAGTACCGGGTAATGAGGTTACAATACTTCTTTCTTCGTCAAGTAATGCGTTTACAAGGGAGGATTTCCCCACGTTCGGTTTTCCCACAATGGCCAATCGAGGGATTTGTTGTTCTTGTTCTGTTGCTTTTTTTTCAGGAAGCAATTCCAGCACTTTATCAAGTAGATCTCCTGTGCCGCTTCCACTAATAGCTGAGATAGATATGGGATCTCCCAAGCCTAAGGCGTGGAATGCATACGTATCATATATAGACCTGCCGTCGTCAACTTTGTTGACAACAACGATTACGTTTTTGCCTGATTTTCTTAAAATTTCTGCAACAATTTCATCGTAATCTGTTATGCCTGTTTGAACATCAACCACAAAGAGCACCACGTCCGATTGGTCAATGGCTATCAAAACTTGCTGCTGAATCTGCTCTTCAAAAAAATCTCCTGATTTTTCTGCGTATCCACCGGTGTCTATAATAGAGAATTCTCTTCCATTCCAGTCTGTTCTTCCGTAATGGCGATCTCTTGTAACACCCGATACCGGATCTACAATGGCTTGACGTCTTCCCGCCAATCTGTTAAAGAGGGTGGATTTACCTACATTAGGCCTTCCCACAATGGCTACAATACCCATTTTTATCTTTTTTATGGAGCAATCTTTCTTCTTCTTTCGGACACTTGATTTCCCGCTTGCTCATATGTCTGTTCTGTCCAACAGAAAAACGGGAAAAATTGTGGTTCTTTCTTAGTAGAACAGTAAGGCTCATAGCAGCTATTCCTAAAGCCAACACTCCCAATGTTAACAAAAAAACTGTCATGTGGAATACCTGTAACACTTATTCTTAGGAAGCAGAGGGTGTTCAGTAACAGCTAAAACAGGAGGTGTCTGTAAATACTTGAACGAGGACATCCCCAATTGTTTACAGATCTTTGTGACAATATCTAACGGAAAACCCGCAGTAATAATTTCTTTAGCCGCCCGCTTCTCTTCTATAAACGCCTTTAAGATGGGATCCAAAATGGGATAAGGAGGTAACGAATCGCTGTCTTTTTGGTCTATGCGCAGTTCTGCAGAAGGTTCTTTTGTTATGGTATGGGCCGGAATGCGCTCTCTTTCTCTATTCAAAAAATCGGCCAATTCGTATACTTGTGTTTTGTAAACATCTCCCAAAACCATTACAGCACCAGCAAGGTCTCCGTACAATGTACCATATCCCATGGCCAATTCGCTTTTATTGCTTGTACAAAGCAAAAGGGCATCCTTTTTATTGGCATAAGCCATCAGGCAAACACCGCGGATACGGGCTTGAAGGTTTTCTTCCGTCACATCCTGGGATGTGTGTTCAAGTACGGGTGAGAGTTCGCGGACAAATTTTTGGTATATGGGATCTATAGAGATCACGTGATGGCTTATCTTGTTAAGTGAGCACAGTTTGAACGCGTCTGTCAACGAATGAATGGTGGAAAAAGGTCCCGGTAAAAGCAATCCGTGTACTTGAGACGGGCCCAAAGCGTCTTGGGCAAGACAAGCGACAACTGCAGAATCCAGACCTCCCGAAATACCCAAAACAGCTTTCTTTTTACCGGCTTCTTCAAAAAACCGGCTGATACCGTTCACAAGGGTTTTGTATAGCTGCTCTACCGATTTCATTACAAAGTAAATTTGCTGCTTATAGATTGGTAGTTATATACTTTTTCAATGATATCTGCAAATTCTTGTGCTATGGACAACACTTTGATTTTACTTTTATCTACGTTGGGGTCTTTGCACAAAGGAATGGTATCTGTGACAATCACTTCTTCCAAAGGCGAATTGGCAATGGTGTTGTATGCCAACCCTGATAAAACGGGGTGTGTGGCTATGGCTCGTACGCTGCGTGCTCCTTTATCTATCATCATTTCGGCTGCTTTTACCATAGTACCTGCCGTGTCAATCATGTCGTCCAGTATGATGATGTTTCTGTCCTTTACGTCTCCAATAGCCGTCATACTGCCCACCACATTGGCTTTTTCTCTTGATTTATGGCAAATAATCAACGGACATTCCAGTTTTCTGGCGTAAGCGTTCGCTCTTTTGGCACCCCCCATGTCCGGGGCGGCTACTGAAAGATTTTCCAAATTCAGGCTTTTGATATACGGTACAAAAACAGAACTGGAATACACGTGGTCTACAGGGAAATCAAAAAAGCCTTGAATCTGATCTGCATGTAAATCCATGGTCATAACGCGATCACAGCCTACTGCGTGCAGTAGATTGGCCACCATCTTGGCGCCTATAGACACCCGCGGTCGGTCTTTACGATCTTGTCTTGCCCAGCCAAAATAAGGAATGACGGCCATCACTTGATAGGCAGAAGCCCTTTTGGCGGCATCTATGGTAAGCAACAATTCAAACAAGTTGTCAACCGGAGGAAAAGTAGATTGAATAATAAAAATAGTTGCTCCTCTTACGCTTTCATCAAACGCAGGTTGAAATTCACCGTCGCTGAATGTGGTTACAGATAACAATCCCAAGGGTAAACCCAGATGGCTGGAAATACGTTCGGCAAGATATCTGGATCCGCGGCAAGAAAAGACTTTAAATAAATGCAGATGATCCATTGTCCGTTTAATTAGAAGATTTGACAAATATAAGGACGGAACCTAAATAATCCAACAACTCTTCTGTACCGGCTCCTGTTTTTGAAGAAGTGTGAAATATGGGGGGCAAGGGATCCCAGTGTGAGGATAGAGCTTGTTTAAAGTGTTCTACTTGTTTTTTGACGGCAGTTTTTGAGAGCTTGTCTGTTTTTGTCAGAACGATGGCAAACGGTATCTGCCATTGACCCAATTGCAAGATAAAATCCAAATCAATGGGCTGTAACGGATGTCTGGCATCTATCAATACAAGCAGCAGTACCATTCCGGGAGCATACCGGATGTACTTTTGTATCATGGTTCTGAGGGCTGCTCTTTTTGTTTTAGATATTTTTGCATATCCATAACCCGGCAGGTCAGTAATCATCCAGCGGTCATCAATGATAAAGCGGTTAATCAACAATGTTTTGCCGGGGGTAGAGGAAGTGTGTGCCAATTGGTGTTTGCGACACAATGTATTTATCAGTGAAGACTTACCTACATTGGATCTGCCAATAAAAGCCACTTCCTGTAACGCCGGAACAACGGGCTCATCCGGTTTTACAGATGAGGAATGAAATACGGCATGTTTTATCTCCATAAGGCTAAGATACTATTTTTTGATATTTTATGTAAGTTTGTGGTATGATAAAAATGGATCTGATTGATATACAGAAACGTTTAGAAGATGCTATTCACAATGCGTTTGACGGACCGTGTTGGGTTAGAGCAGAAATCAACAACATAACTGTGAGCAAAGGACATTGCTATTTGGAATTGGTGCAAAAAGACAAGGCTACGAACAAATTGCTTGCCAAAGCACACGCTGTCATTTGGGCAAGCAGATACGCATTGCTGGAACCGTTTTTCAGGACAGCCACAGGCATGCATTTGCAAGCCGGTATACAGGTACTGCTTAGTGTGGAACCCAATATGCATCCTTTGTACGGTTTGAGTTTGGTAGTTGTAAACATTGACCCTTCTTATACGATGGGCGATATAGAAGCCGAACGAAAAAAGACATGGGACAGGCTTCTGAAGGAGGGTGTAGTAGAGATGAACAAGCAGTTGCCCTTCCCGGATGTGCCATTGAGCCTGGCCGTTATTTCTTCATCAACGGCAGCCGGATATCAAGACTTTGCAAATCATATTACAAAGGGAGGCTTTGCTTTTAAAACGGTACTCTTTCCCGCTCTGATGCAAGGCGACAAGTCACCGGACAGCATCATAGAAGCAATGGAAAAAGTGATGAATCATGATACTTCTTTTGATGTGCTTTTGATATTGCGTGGTGGAGGTGCCGTCACAGATCTTCACAGTTACGACAACTACAATCTGGCAGCTCATATTGCACAGTTTCCTATTCCGGTCATTACGGGAGTGGGACACCACAAAGATGTGCATATAGCAGACAAGGTCGCACATTTGTCATTGAAAACACCTACGGCTGTTGCCGATTTTTTAAACAACCATCTGGAAGAAGAAGAGCAAGAGGTTGTTGCTGTTTTACGGTCGTTGGAAAAAGCCATCAACTACAGGCTTGAAAGTGAGAAGAAAGCATTGGAACATCTGCTTAAAGATGTAGAAAGAACGGCTGCATGGACAATACGCAACCATTTGCACAAACTGGAATTGTTAGAACAACGCATTGAAAGCAACAATCCATTGACAGTGCTTAAAAAAGGGTATTCCCTTACTTTGTTTCAGGGAAAAGCCTTACTTAATACCGAGGATTTGAAGCCCGGTCATAAAATTGAGACGGTACTTTTCAACGGAAGTATTGCCTCTGTTGTTGATTCAATAAATGAGAAATAAATGAAGAAAGAAGAATTGACGTATGCGGCTGCTCGTAAAGAGTTGGAAAAACTGGTAGAAGAACTGGAACGCCCCGATGCAGATTTGGGCAACATAGCCGGTCAAGTAAAGAGAGCCCTTGAATTGGTTACGTTCTGCAGGGAGTACTTGCATAGCGTACAAGAAGATGCAGAAACACTGTTGAGCGATTTTGAAGGTTGATGAAAGAAAACCATTACATATGGGAACAGGATCCATTCCTGAAACCGTACAGACATGTGTTGCTCAGAAGGCAACAATTGCTGGAAACGCGATTGCAGGAAATTACCGGAGCACACGGGTCGTTACTCAAAGCCGTTAACAACCACTTGTATTACGGATTGCACAAAACGGGCGGAGGCTGGGTTTGCAGGGAATGGGCACCTTATGCAACCGATTTGTATTTGATTGGCGAATGCAACGGATGGGAAGTACATCCCGACTATGCTTTTGAGCCTGTGGGTCAAGGCAATTGGGAGTTGCACTTGCCGGAAGATACGCTTTCTCACGGGCAATTGTATAAATGGTTTGTGGAATGGCCCGGCGGATCGGGAGAACGTCTGCCCGCTTACGTAAGAAGATGTGTTCAAGACCCCGTGACGAAAATTTTCAGTGCACAGGTGTGGAATCCACAACACACGTATGATTGGAAACATCCGCAACCGGGAAGAGTGAAAAATCCACTCGTATATGAAGTACATATAGGTATGAGCGGAGAAGAACCGGGAGTTTCTGATTTCAATAGTTTTACAAAAGAAGTATTGCCCAGGATAGAACGTTTGGGGTACAATACGTTGCAGTTGATGGCTGTACAAGAACATCCGTATTACGGTTCTTTTGGCTACCAGGTGTCAAATTTTTTTGCTGTCAGTTCACGTTTTGGTACACCGGATGATTTGAAACATTTGATAGACCAAGCCCATGCCAGAGGTATAGCCGTAGTGATGGATTTGGTACATTCTCATGCTGTAAAAAACGAATCGGAAGGTTTGAGCCGTTTTGACGGCACGTACGATTTGTATTTTCACAAAGGGAGCCGAGGCGAACATCCGTTGTGGTCTTCCAGGTTGTTTGATTATGGCAAGCATGCCGTATTGCATTTTTTGCTGTCCAATATCAAATATTGGTTGGAGGAGTTTCGTTTTGACGGATTTCGGTTTGATGGCGTCACATCTATGATGTACTACGACCACGGATTGGGACGTGATTTTACAGGATACGGGAATTATTTTGACGGTATGCAAGACGAAGACGCCATTGTGTATCTGGGCTTGGCCAACCACTTGATTCACCAATTCAATTCCAACGCCATCACTATAGCGGAAGACGTAAGCGGTATGCCATCGTTGGCTTATCCTGCTTCTTTCGGAGGTGTTGGATTTGACTTTCGTATGAGCATGGGGGTAGCCGACCATTGGATAAAATGGATTAAAGAGCTGAAAGACGAGGAATGGCACGTAGGAGATATATTTTATCAGTTGACCAACAAACGCAGCGATGAGCGCACGATATCGTATGCCGAATGCCACGACCAAGCCATGGTTGGCGATAAAACCATTATTTTCAGGCTTATAGACAAGGAAATGTACACCTCTATGAGCAAAGATTCGCAATCTTTACTAGTAGACAGAGGGATTGCGCTGCACAAGATGATTCGTCTTCTCACCTTGTCTACTGCAGGAGATGGGTATCTGAACTTTATGGGCAACGAATTTGGTCATCCGGAATGGATAGATTTTCCCAGAGAAGGAAACGATTGGAGCTACCAATACGCTCGTAGACAATGGTCCTTGATTGATAATGACTTGTTGCGGTATAAGGGATTGGAGCTCTTTGACAGAGATATGGTTCATATGGCTACGAAGTACCGTCTGTTTGATTACCCTCCGCAAGCGGTTGTACAAGATATTGGGTCGCAAGTATTGGCGTTTGTCAGAGGAACTTTGCTGTTTGTTTTCAATTTGAGTCCAAACCGTTCGTATACAGACTATGGTTTGGAAGTTGCACCTGGAAAGTACACATGTGTTTTGGATTCAGACAATTCGTTATACGGAGGCTTTGATAGAAACAGTAGGGATACCGTGCATTTTACTGTGCCGGAAAAGGGAACACACAGGCTTTTTATTTATTTGCCGGCTCGTACGGCGACGGTCTATGTTGCAGAATAATTTAGTATCTTGCAAGTTTATAGAGTATTGAATAAGAAAAATCTTTATGGCGTATTTGCAATTCAATAAACACGAATTGGGGAATCTTGAGTATTCACTCGAAAGAGAAATTCTTGCTGTAAACAGAGCGGGAGGATATGTCAATACCACTTTGACGTGTTGCAATACAAGAAAGTACCATGGCCTTTTTGTTTTGCCTATAGATGAACTGGGAGGGGAAAGGCATGTACTGTTGTCTTCTTTGGACGAAACACTGATACAGCACGACCAAGCATTTAATTTGGGAATTCATAGATACCCCGGCATCTACGATCCAAGGGGGCACAAATACATTGTGGACTTTGAACTGAACCGGATAGCATCTTTGACGTACAGGATTGGCGGAATGGTTTTTAAAAAGGAATTGTTGTTTTTGCATAACAAAGAACAATTGCTCATAAGATATACCCTTCTGGAAGCGCAATCGCCTACTGTGTTAAGGCTGAAACCTTTCTTGGCGTTTCGCAACATACATGCTCTTACGCATGCCAACATGGCCGCGGATACATTTCACAAAGTGGTCGAGAAAGGAGTAGGGTATCGTTTGTATGGCGGGTTTCCGCGTTTGTACATGCAACTGAACGTGCAAAATCAATTTGTTAAGGTACCCGATTGGTATAGAAATGTGGAGTACCTTAAGGAAAAGGAAAGAGGGTACGATTACAGAGAAGACCTTTTTGTTCCCGGTTACTTTGAGTGCCCTATTAGAAAAGGACAAAGCATTGTTTTTTCAGCAGCTCTGACACCTGTCGATCCCACGCGTTTCACGGCTACTTTTCGCAACCAATTTGACAACAGACCGGAAAGAGATTCGTTTAAAGAATGCTTGAAAATTGCTGCTTCTCAGTTTTTGATTGAAAGAGAAGGAAAATTGTTTGTTATGGAGGGATATCCTTGGTTGGATACGAATGTGCGAAATGCAGCCATTGCTCTACCCGGTCTTGTGTGTTATGCAGATGATAAAGAAACGATTTTCAAACGCGGATTGGAAACGTTGACAGAAAACGAAAAATCGTTGTTCCAGACTCCTGATACTCCGTTGTGGTTGTTCTATACGCTACAACAATACGTAGCGTTGACAAAAGACAAGGATGCATTGTGGAAAACATACGGATCGCTTTTAAAATCCATTTTAAACCAATACAAAACGGGAACGGATAAAGTACAATTGCACCCGAACGGTTTGCTTTGGGTCCATGACCGGCAAGGGGCTCAAAGAAGCGGATATCTTGTTGAAATGTGTGCTCTTTGGTACAACGCCGTATGCTTTGCTTTAGAGTTGGCCCAAGGTAGGGATACAAGTACGTTTGAAGCAGATTTCAAACACATCCCTTCTTTAATAAAAGAAAATTTCCTGCCTACTTTTTGGTGTCAAGCGCGAGCTCATCTGGCAGATTTTGTGAATCACAAAGAACAAAATATAGACACACGTTCCAACCAACTTTTTGCTTGCTCTTTGCCATTTACGCCGTTGGCAGATGAAACCATACACAAGGTGTTGGAGGCGTGTCGCAAGGAACTTCTGACTACAAGAGGGCTTCGAACGCTTTCTCCCAAAAATCCTTTATACAAAGGCAAATACGAGGGAACGGAGGAACAACGGGAAAAAGCTTTCCTTAACGGGTCTTCGGGACCTTGGTTGCTGGAACATTATTTGGGTGCACAATTCCGCTTACACGGAAAAGGGTACGTACCTGTAGCCAAAGAGATCATACAGGCTTTTGAAGAAGACATGACGGAACATGGAATTGGTTCTCTTGCCGAGTTGTACGATGGCGATCCGCCTCACAGACCGCACGGATGTCCCTCCGGAGCCCGAAGCGTAGCGGGAGTCCTTAGGAGTATAAAACTTATTGAAACATTTGACAAACCATGAAAATATTGATGTTTGGCTGGGAATTTCCACCACACATATCGGGAGGATTGGGTACGGCTTGTGATGGCTTGACCAAAGGGTTGGCAAAGCATCAGGTAGAGGTGTTGTTTGTCATGCCTTCTGCATCCGGCGATGAAGACCAAAGTGCCGTACAAATCATCAATGCGAGCGATGTGGTAGCTTTTCAAACAAAAGAAGAGGCACATACGCTTTTTGAGAAGGTCCAATTCTTACAAGTTACGTCCAATCTCATTCCGTATCTTGGACCCGATGAGTATACAGAGCAGATGGATTTGCACAGACAAGAAGAATGGAATACTTTCAAAATATCGTTTGGCAACAAGTACAAATTTTCAGGGAAATACGGAACCAACTTGATGGAAGAAGTCATGCGGTATGCGCTCGTGGCTTCTGCCATTGCTCGTCAGCATACTTTTGATGTGATTCACGCACACGATTGGTTGACGAACATGGCCGGTATAGCAGCCAAACGTGTTTCCGGGAAACCTCTTGTTATTCACGTACACGCTACAGAGTACGACAGAACGGGAGAAGACGTAAACCAACAAGTCTACGACCTGGAAAGAAGGGGAATGGAAGCGGCAGATCGTATTATTGCAGTGAGTGACTTGACGCGCAATACCATCATCAATAAGTACCATATCCATCCGGACAAAGTGGTAACGGTCCATAATGCAGTAGATTTCAGTACAGTGGAAGACCGCCATGTGGTAAGAGGTGTACCGGAAAAGATAGTTACTTTCCTAGGACGCATTACGTACCAGAAAGGGCCGGAATATTTTATAGAAGCGGCTTATAAAGTATTGCAGAAAACGAAAGATGTTCGCTTTGTCATGGCCGGTAGCGGTGATATGTTTCATCGCTCCATAAGGAGGGTAGCAAAATTAGGCATTTCGTCTCATTTTCATTTTACCGGTTTTTTACGAGGTGAAGACGTGAAAAACATGTTTGCTCATTCAGATGTATATGTCATGCCTTCCGTTTCCGAGCCGTTTGGAATATCTCCGTTGGAAGCCATGCGTGCCGGTGTGCCGGCCATCATCAGCAAACAGTCCGGCGTAGCCGAAGTGTTGAACCACGCCATAAAAGTAGATTTTTGGGATGTGAATGCACTGGCAGATGCCATGTACGGCCTGCTTACCTACAATGCGTTGAGGTCTATGACTGTAAAGCACGGTCTGGAAGAAGTAAATGCTTTAAAATGGGACCATGCGGCAGCCAAAGTCAAAGATATTTACCGGGCTGTTTTGGAAGAATCATTGAAAAACACAAACGTATGAAAAAAACAATTTGTCTATACTTTCAAGTACATCAGCCATACAGGCTTCGTCAATACCGGTTTTTTGATATAGGCAAAAACCATTCTTATTTTGATGATTTTGCCAACAAAACCATCATGTCCAAGGTGGCATCGCGGTGTTATATCCCCACCAATCGTTTGATCTTGGATTTGATTCGGGAATACGGAGGCGCTTTTCAAGTAGCGTTTTCTGTCAGCGGTATGGCCATAGAACAAATGGAACAATATGCGCCGCAAGCGTTGGATTCTTTTAAAGAGCTGGCAGCAACGGGACACGTTGAATTTTTGGCAGAAACGTATTCTCATTCGCTTTCGTCCTTGATTTCTCCCAAGAAGTTCAAGAACCAAGTGCTTATGCACAAGAAAGCCGTGGAGGAACATTTTGGACAAAAACCAAAAACTTTCCGAAATACAGAATTGATCTATTCAGACACGATCGGTGCCCTGGCAGCAGAGATGGGATTTGCTACCATGTTGGCGGAAGGCGCACGTCACATATTGGGATGGAAGAGTCCCAACTACTTGTATGTTAACGCTCTAAGCCCCAAATTGCAATTGTTGCTTAGAAACTTCAGATTGAGCGACGACATTGCTTTCCGTTTTTCTGACAGAGAGTGGGGAGACTGGCCTTTGACAGCAGAAAAATACGCCGGTTGGATTGCAGGTGCTTTAGAAAAGGATGAAATGGTAAATATCTTTATGGATTACGAAAGCTTTGGAGAGCATCAGCCGGCAGAAACAGGTATATTCGATTTTTTGAAAGCGTTGCCGGGGATGATTCTGAACCACACAAATTTGGAAATCCTCACACCGGCTCAAGCAGCTGCCAAACACCAGCCTATAGCACCGCTTCATGTACCCTATGCCATTTCGTGGGCAGATGAAGAACGCGACATCAGCGCCTGGCAAGGAAATGAGATGCAACAAGAAGCTTTCAACAACCTGTATGCACTGGAAGACAGGATTAAAAAGAGCGGGGACATGGACTTGCAACGCGATTTTAGACGTTTGCAAACGAGCGACCATTTTTATTATATGTGCACAAAACTTTTTTCTGACGGTGATGTACATAAGTATTTTAATCCTTACAGTTCACCGTACGATGCTTTTATTAATTATATGAACGTTCTGAGCGACCTTACGCTCCGCACACCAAAATAAACCGTATGAAAAAGATCGACAAGGCAAATCCCGACTATTTGTTTGAAGTAAGTTGGGAAGTGTGTAATAAAGTAGGAGGCATCCATACAGTCATTGCAACCAAGGCGTTGCATATGTCTAAAGAAATGGACAACAGACATATACTTATAGGCCCTGACGTATGGAGGGAAACAAAACAAAATCCGGAATTTTTGGAAGATACCAGACTGTTAAGGGCTTGGCGAGACAAAGCCTTTGATGAAGGATTGAGGATTCGTGTGGGTAGGTGGAATGTATCGGGAAATCCAATAGCCGTTTTGGTAGATTTCTCTTCTTATGTGGCCCATAAAGACGAAATATTTACAGAATATTGGAAGACATTTCACTTAGATTCCATTAGCGGACAATGGGATTACATAGAGCCGGCTTTGTTCGGATATGCTGCAGGCAAGGTCATAGAAAGTTTTGTTCGATTCAACTTGGCGTCGCACCATAAGAGTGTGGCACAATTTCACGAATGGATGACAGGTATGGGATTGTTGTATTTGAAGTGGGCACATATACCTGTAGCTACAGCTTTTACAACACATGCGACTGTGGTGGGTCGCTCTATTGCGGGAAACAGAATGCCGCTTTATGATCATATAGACAAGTACGACGCTACAGAAAAAGCCAGTGAATTTAACGTGATGGCAAAACACTCTTTGGAAAAAACAGCTGCCACGCACGCAGATGTTTTTACCACAGTCAGTGATATAACGGCCCGGGAGTGTAGTCGTTTCTTAGAAAGAGAAGTAGATGTTGTAACACCTAACGGTTTTGAGAACAGCATCACACCGCCCAAGGAAATCTTTAAGGAAAAACAGCAGGAAGGCAGAGAAGCGTTGTTACACCTGGCATCGCGTATGTTAAACCGCAACATAGACCCATCGGCTTTCTTAGTAGGAATCAGCGGACGTTACGAATTTAAAAACAAAGGCATAGATATTTTTCTGGAAGCTTTGGCATTGCTTAACAGAGAGAGAGGAGCAGCCGACAGACCCATATTGGCTTTTATCATGGTTCCGGCCAATCACAACGGACCCAGAAAAGAATACGACCACCCTGTTACATCTCATTATCTGAACGATCCCGAATACGACCCCGTGTTAAACGTTATGAGGGAACAAGGGTTGTACAATACAGAGAAAGACAACGTGAGTGTTTTCTTTATTCCTTGTTATTTGAACGGAGACGACGGACTTATCAACAAAACGTATTACGAACTATTGATAGGACTGGATTTAACCTTGTTCCCGTCCTATTACGAGCCGTGGGGATATACCCCGTTGGAAAGTCTGGCGTTTTCTGTGCCTACGGCAACGACATCTTTGGCAGGCTTTGGAGTTTGGGTTGAAAAAATGTATAAAAAGCCAACAACAGGCATCAATGTTGTATACCGTAACGACAGCAACCATACCCAAGTAGTGACAGAAGTAGCCGCAATTGTTCGCAACAAAAGCCGGCTTTCTGAAGAAGAAGCAGCGCAGGCGAAAGAAAACGCTCGCGATGTTTCTACCATTGCTTTGTGGGAAAACCAATTACAATATTATAAACAAGCATATGCTATGGCATTAAATAAAATGGATGAAAATATGGAACAGTTCCCTGTAACCCGTGAGGAGTGCGGCTTTGTGCAAAAGACACGGGTGTATACACCGCCTACGTGGTCGGCCGTGACCATTCAAAAACAATTGCCCGCGCGGTTGGCCTTTTTAGATACGTTGTCTAAAAACGTATGGTGGTCTTGGAACAGAGATGCACGCAGGCTGTTTTCAGGAATAAATCCGCAGTTGTGGAGAGAAGTGGAAAAAAATCCCATTCTTCTTTTGGACAGGATTTCTTATTCGCAATATAAAGATTTGGAACGGGATGACACGTTTCTAAAGAATCTAGATAAGGTAGAAAAACAGTTCTCGGCATATATGAAAGAAAGAGAACAATTGAACGGCCCCAGCATAGCGTACTTTAGCATGGAGTACGGACTGGACTGGAGCCTGAAAATTTATTCGGGAGGACTGGGGGTTTTGGCCGGTGACTACTTGAAAGAAGCGTCTGACAAAGGTGTGCCCTTGACGGCTGTGGGACTGTTGTACCGTTACGGTTACTTTAGGCAAGTTCTTTCTGCGCAAGGCGACCAGGTGAGTGATAAGGAAGTTGTTGATTTTCAGAAAATCCCTGTTACTCCCGTAAGAGATGAACAGGGCAACTGGATGCTGGTCAGTGTTGCCTTTCCGGGAAGGAATGTATATGCAAGAGTCTGGAGGACAGATGTAGGCAGAACGCCGCTTTATTTGTTAGACACAGATTTTGAAGACAACTTACAAGAAGACCGCAGCATCACACACCAATTGTACGGCGGAGACTGGGAGAACAGACTTAAGCAAGAGATGTTGCTGGGTATTGGAGGCATCCGAGCACTCAGACAGTTGGGTATAGAGACCGACGTATACCACTGCAACGAAGGCCATGCTGCTTTTATAGGATTGGAAAGATTGCGAGAATATGTGACGGAAGAAAACCTTTCTTTTGAAGAGGCTCGTGAAGTAGTACGCGCATCTTCACTTTTTACAACTCATACTCCTGTACCTGCGGGACACGATTCTTTTCCTGAAGAGATGTTACGTCCCTACTTTTTGCATTATCCGGACAGATTGAAAATATCTTGGGATACTTTGATGGCTTTGGGTAAAACAGATGCTTGCGATCCCGCCCAAAAGTTTTCCATGAGTTATCTGGCGGCCAGCTTATCTCAGGAAATCAACGGGGTGAGCAAATTGCACGGACAAGTAAGCCGGAGTATCCTAAATCCGTTGTGGCCGGGGTATTTGCCTTTGGAATCGCACGTAGGACACGTAACAAACGGAGTACATTATCCTACCTGGACGGCTAACGAGTGGAAAGAGATCAAAGAGCGTTCTTCCGTTCCGGAGGAATTGGCAGCCGATGATGCGGAAATTTGGAAAGTAAGAAATGTGTTGCGATCCAAACTTATTGACAGATTAGTGGAATCGTTGTCAGGAACCAAAAATGTTCCGGAATTCTATTCGCCCAAAGAAGTGGTGGCCATTAGAGAATCTTTGAATAAAGAAGTGTTAACGGTTGGTTTTGCTCGTCGTTTTGCCACATACAAAAGAGCGCATTTGTTATTCAGCAACTTGGACAGATTGGATGAAATCATTAACAATCCGGA
>LSQX01383034.1_pt2 | contig 24441 bp, 22 predicted proteins | sample 654561 | NCBI WGS metagenome assembly LSQX01 (sample SAMN04489861, study PRJNA283612) | anaerobic digester metagenome | isolation source: 4 biogas reactors fed with cattle manure at either 37C or 55C with and... | place: Denmark: Kongens Lyngby | collected 2014
AGCGTCGGACGCTGCACCTGCTCAATCACTTGGGCCATGGTGTAGGTCTTGCCGGAGCCGGTCACACCCAGCAGGGTCTGGGCGGCCAGGCCGTCCTGCAAACCTTGCACCAGCTCAGCGATAGCCCTCGGCTGGTCGCCGCGCGGGCGCATATCCGAATGGATACGAAAGGCAGTCATCTCTGCTCCTCCGGCAACTACTGCGCATATTCTGCGCTGTACCGGCTGGTGACAGCCGGCAGCGGTGGTTGGAAACAAACACCAGTATAGCACAGGCCTGCCGGTGCGTTAAGCCATCCCTCCTGTTGGCAGAAGACAAATCCGACTGGCCTGTTTTGCTTGCCCTGCCTCAAACCGTTCTATCCGGCAACAGCAAAAAGGCAGCCGGCTGACAGGAAATCGGGCAGAAAAGCATCGTAAAAGGACACGGTGTCTGCGTTGCCCGTCGCCGGAAAAGGGTTTATAATACGGTTTAATTCAACAGCATCGCGCGACGATAAGCCCAAAAGGCAAGGAGGCATCCCATGTATCAGACCATATCAGTTACCCGCAACCCCAACCCGGCCATCAAACCGGCCGCAGACGCCAAACTGGGCTTTGGCCAGATTTTCACAGATCATATGTTCACCATGGACTATGTGGAAGGCAAAGGCTGGATAGAACCCCGGATCGTGCCTTATGCCCCGATCTGCCTAGATCCCTCTGCCATGGTCTTCCATTACGGGCAGGCTATTTTTGAAGGCCTGAAAGCCTATCGCCAACCCGACGGCTCAGTCGCGCTATTCCGGCCAAGGCTTAATTTTGAGCGTGTTAACCAGTCGAACGCCCGCATGGTCATCCCGCAGGTTGATCCGGATTTCTGTGTTCATGCCCTGAAGACACTGCTTCGCCTTGAAGCGGACTGGGTGCCTTCCGCACCAGGCACTTCCCTTTATATCCGGCCTTTCATCATCGCGACCGACCCCTGTCTGGGTGTCCGGCCGGCACATACCTACAAATTTTTGATTATCCTTTCACCATCCGGCGTCTATTATCCCAAAGGAATCGACCCGGTCGACATCTATGTTGAAAATGAATATGTACGCGCAGTCAAAGGGGGAACAGGGTTCGCGAAAACACCCGGCAACTACGCGGCCAGCCTGATTTCCCAGGCCAAAGCTTACGCGGCCGGTTTTGTCCAGGTGCTCTGGCTGGACGGGGTGCATCGCCGTTACATCGAAGAAGTCGGTTCCATGAATGTCTTTTTCGTGATTGACGGGATTGTGGTGACCCCGCGCCTCAACGGCAGCATCCTGCCTGGCATCACCCGCAGAACCGTACTGGAACTGGCAGCCACCCTGGGTTATCAGACAGAGGAACGCCAGCTGGACATCAATGAGCTCTGGGCGGATGCCAAAGCCGGCAAAGTCAGCGAGGTCTTCGGTTCGGGAACTGCCGCCGTCATCTCCCCTGTGGGCAAATTGAAATACGGTGAGGACAGCATTACCTTCAACAACGGAGCGATCGGCCAACTCAGCCAGCTGTTTTATGACACCATTACAGGGGTTCAGTTCGGACGCCAGCCTGATAAGCTCGGCTGGATGGAAAAAATCTGACCGGGTGGCCCCAGGCCGTCCGGTCAGCGCAGTTCTTTCAGGTTTTTCTGGATCATCACCAGCATGCCGGTCAGTTGCTCGTCCAGATCAGCCAGACGTTTCCGGGCATACTCAATGGCCCCGTTCCTGATCTGGCGGGCAGACTGGTTGGCAGCCTCAATCGTCTGGCCGGCCTGTTGCCGGGCTTTGACGGTAATCTCATGTTCATCGATCATCGCCGTCATCCGTGACTCTGCTTCACGGATCATGTTTTCCGCTTCTTTGCGGGCTTCGGCGATCAGTTGGCGATTCTGCTCCAGCAGCCAGCGGGCCTGTTTGAGTTCAGCCGGCAGGTTATCGCGCAGCATGCTGACCAGAACCATCATTTCTTCACGGTCCACCATGCAGTTGCTGGAGAAAGGCACCGACCGGGCGCTGGCAATAGCCTGTTCCAGGTGATTCAGCAATTCAGCCGTGTTTTGCTCCTGCTCTCTTGATGTATTTTGCTCGTACATGCCGTGCTGTCATCCTCCGTTTTCTGACGGGTTATTCCTGGTCTTGCTGAAACATTCCCGGATCCGGGGCACCAGCTCAGCAGGTACCATTCCAGTGAAATCGCCGCCATATGAAGCAACCTCACGGACAATCGATGAACTTAAAAAAGCCAGATCAGCGCGACAGGGCAGCAGACAGGTCTCGAAATCAGGCAGCATGATCTGGTTGGCAGCGGCCATCTGGGCTTCAAACTGAAAATCTGCAGCACTGCGCAGCCCGCGCACAACGGCGCTGGCCTGCATTTGCTGATAAAGATCCACAAGCAGGCCGCTGAAAGCAACGACCGTGATATTATCCGCGTCCTGCAGCACACACCTGACCATATCGGCCCGCTCAGACGCGGGGAAAACAGTCTTTTTACTGCTGTTATTCAAAACAGCGATAACAAGATGGTCGCAGAGCGCAGCAGCCCGGCGTGCGATATCAACATGCCCGTTGGTCAGGGGGTCGAAGGTCCCCGGATAGATCATCGTACGCACCGGCGCACCGCCTTTCTTTGCTTACCGGTATCCGTCAGCACCCGGAAAAGCAGTGTCAGACAACCCCGGCAGCGTGTGCCGTCGCCATCTTCTGATAAAATGATAGCATCGCTGTCCCATACTGACAACATCGTTCTAGTTGCAAATAGGTTACATTTGCCGGTAATGCCGTAACAGCATCGTGTTCCAGAATCAGACGTCCGTCCGGAGTCAGCAAATCGGCCAGTGGACCGGCCAGGCGGCTTAATGTCTGCAAGGCCTCCCTGTATGGCGGATCAGCAAAAATAAGGGAGAATGACCGGCCTTCCCGACGCAGGGCATCCAGAGCAGGCCCAACCGGCCGCTGCAGCAGGCAAACCGAGGCGGACAGGTGTGTTTTTTCAATATTTTCCCGGATCACGCGACAGCCGTCGCGGTTTTTTTCCACCAGGACGACCGGGTCGGCGCCCCGTGATGCCGCTTCCAGTCCGATCTGTCCAGTTCCCGCGTAAAGGTCCAGAAATCCCTGTGGCGGCCAGCGGGACATCAGCATGGAAAAAAGGGCTTCTTTGACCCGGTCGGCTGTAGGTCTGGTTTCCAGGCCCCGTACAGATGATAGATGAATCCCACCGGCTGAACCGGAAATGACACGTGGCATTTTGCCCCTCCCCGCTTATAAGCCAATATCTGAAAATTCAGTCGGATACCGGTCCATGATCATGCGGCACATGCGTCGGTGAGCCGGTTGTTGCAGATCAGGATCATCCTGCATGATTGTCTCCAGCGCCTCCTGCACTTCCTGCATAAGCGCCCGGTCGCGATACAGGTTGGCCATCCGCAGAGGCGGCAGGCCATGTTGCCGGGTACCAAAAAAATCTCCAGGTCCCCGCAACTGCAAATCCTGCTCAGCGACCGCGAAACCGTCGGAAGCATGGCATATCGCCCGCAGGCGCTGACGGGCCATCTCGTCGTCGCTGTCACTGATCAAAACACACAGGGAGCGATACGGTCCGCGCCCGATGCGGCCGCGCAGCTGGTGCAGCTGAGCCAGGCCGAAGCGCTCGCTGTTCTCAATCACCATGAACGCTGCATTGGGGTTGTCGACACCAACCTCGATCACGGTTGTGCTGACCAGGATCTGTATCTTGCCCTGATAAAAATCACGCATTACGGTTTCTTTAGCCGCAGCAGCCAGCGCGCCATGCAGCAGTCCGACACACAGGTCGGGAAAAACCTGCTGTGCCAGGCGGTTATACGTTGCCACAACCGACTCCAGATCCAGGTCTTCTTGTTCTTCAATCATGGGGCAGACCACATAAACCTGACGGCCTTGTGTCACGAAGCGACGCATCAGTTGCTCAATACGTCCGCGGTCGGCGCTGGTCGCCGTGTATGTCTCAATCGGTGTGCGGCCTGGAGGCAGCTCGTCAATGACCGACAAGTCAAGGTCGCCATACAGGACCAGGGCGAGGGATCTCGGGATGGGCGTCGCCGACATGACCAGCACATGCGGATCAAAACCACCCTTTTCATCTGGCTGGCCTGTTTCTTTATCCTGCCGGCCCAGTTTACGGCGTTGCCGCACGCCGAAACGATGCTGCTCATCCGTGATGGCCAGGCCAAGCCGGGCGAAATTGACCGATTCTTCAATCAGTGCGTGTGTACCGACGATCATCTGGATGTCACCAGCTGCCAGGCCAGCCAGGATCTCCCGCCTTACCGGCTGCCGGGTCGCTCCGGTCAGCAGTTGGGGCTTGAACGGGGTCGAAGCCAGCAGGCCAGTCAGCGTCTGATGGTGCTGGGCAGCCAGCACAGCGGTCGGTGCCATCAGAACCGCCTGTGCACCCCCCAGGGCGCATTGCAGCATGGCCAGAGCCGCCACAACTGTTTTGCCTGAACCGACGTCACCCTGCAGCAAGCGGCTCATCGGCCGGTTATCGCTGAGATCAAAGCTGATCTCCCGCCAGGCACGTGACTGAGCGGACGTCAGTGTGAACGGCAGCGACGCCAGCATTGCCGCCAGGGCTTTTTCCGCAGCGGTGTCCAACCGCAGCGGCCAGGCACAGCCATGCTGCCTGCGCCGGCGGCGTAGCAACCACAAACCGGTGCGCAGCAAGAATAATTCTTCAAAAGCGATGCGGCGTCTGGCGATCAGTAAATCGCGTTCGTCCGTTGGTTGATGGATGCGGTTGTAAGCAAAATCAACCGCGCACAACCGGTACTTGCGCCTGATCCAGTCCGGCAGAGGTTCAGGCAGCGCGCCGGCCAGCTGCTCCAGCACTTTGCCCACGAGGAAACGCAGCATCCCCTGGGTCAGTCCGGCCGTCAGGCCGTAAACCGGGCGGAAGGCTGGTGTGATTTCTGCAGAATGATCGGTTTCAAGGGTTTCATATGCCGGATTCTGGACTTGGAAAAGACGGCCCTGACGCCGGATCTGGCCACGAAAACAGTAACGCGCCCCCACCGTCAGCTTGTCCGCCAGCCATGGCTGATTAAACCAGACTGCGGTGATGGCTTGCGCCTCATCCTTCAGAACCACTCTGATGACACTCAAGCGGCCACGTCTGCTGATGGTTGGTTTGCGGGCCACCGTGGCCAGGAAAGTCTGTTCTTCGCCATCCTGCAGCTGGGAAAGCGGGAGCGGATTGGTCCAGTCCTCATAGGCTCTGGGGAAATGGCATAATAAATCAAACCAGGTTTCGATACCAAGTCTGCCCAGCAGTGCTGCACGCCGGCCGGCTACACCGGGCAGGTCGCGCACAGACCGCAGGCACAGCAGGCGGCCGGCTGCCTGTGTTTTCTCGGACGCTGCGGCTATTGCTGACTGATCTTGCTGTTTCAGGCCTGTATCCATCGCATGTATCTTTTCTGTCCTGTCTTTTTGGCCGATGCTAACGGCCTGTTATGGACACCGGTTCAGGCATCGGGCATCTGCGGGGTGTTTCCCGCAGCATAACGGCATGCCGCTGGTGCCAGCGGGCAAGCCTGACAGTCCGGGCGGCGGGCCACACAGCAGGAACGCCCATGCTCAACCATAAGATGACCATAATCGATCCAGTCGGCAGGATCAAGCACCCGGGCCAGATCGCGTTCCACCCGCAACGGATCTTTTTCGTCCGTCAGGCCTACCAGCCGGGAAATCCGTGCACAGTGGGTATCCACCACAATGGCGGGAATCGCAAACGCGTCACCCAACAGCAGGTTGGCGATCTTGCGGCCGACACCCGGCAGTGCCTCGAGCGCTTCCCGCCGATCCGGCAGCTGGCCGTCGTGCCTGGCCAGCAGGGCGACGCTGGCTGCTCGAAGATTTTTAGCTTTTGTGCGAAAAAGGCCGCAGCTGCGGATCAGGTTCTCCAGCTCAGCCGGAGCAGCATCCGCCAGCGCTGCGACATCAGGAAAGCGGTCAAAAAGCGCTGGGGTGATCATATTGACCCGGGCATCGGTGCATTGCGCCGAGAGGATAGCAGCCACCAGCAACTGGTAGGGATCGTGATGGTCCAAGGTACAGACAGCCATCGGATATTGCCTGCGCAACAGGCGCATGACCAATGTGGCCTGAGCCTTCAGTTCTTCAGGATCAACCGGCCAGTCTGGCTTCATGACTGCAGCTCCTGCAGGTAAACCACAAGGTCGATGACCCTGCTCTCAGAACGGCGGAAAACACGCAGCTGGAGTTCAGTACCCACTGGCTGGGCCTGGAGGAATGTGCTTAAATCCATCGTCGGGCTGACGGCTTCATCATTAATGGAAACGATCACGTCGTTACGGCGTAAATCAGCCACATATGCAGGGCTGTCTTGAATCACACTGCTGATGTACAAGCCATCGGGAAAGCGATACAGCCGCTGCAGTTCCAGAAAACTGCTTTCATGAAGCACCGTTATGCCCAGCCAGGCTCGTTCACCAGGTTTATCAGCACTTTCCAGGGCTCGGGCTACGTACAGCAGCGCGTCAACCGGCAGCGCACGGAGCCGGGTATCCAGAGGATCCGTAATAAGACCGCAGTTGGTCAGGCCAATCACTTCACCTTGCAGATTAAGCAACGGACCACCTGCATCCCGCGAGCTGATTTTCAAGTCAGTCTGGATCATCTGGATCGACAAGCCGTCCTCCAGAATAACGGTACGGTTCAGTGCACTGATAAAACCACTGGTTAGGCCACCTTCCGCCATGAGCATTTCAGGATAGCCAACAGCCAGAACGGTCTGCCCCACATGAAGCTCGGGCGTAAGGGCAAAGCGGGGCACCGTCAACTTTTTTTCTCCATTTTTTATGGAGAAGGCGGCCACGCCGGTCACCTGGTCACGACCAAGATAGGTCGCCTGCAGGATCCTGTCTGCCTGGTGCACCATGATCTCAATGCGGGCTTCTGCCAGCAGGCCTCCGTTTTTATCCAGGGCGATATCCATGACAGAAGCATCCGTCACGATCAGTCCTTTTTCATCAACAATCAAGCCGGAAGCTTCATCGGTCTGGACGGTCTTTGTATATTTGGACGGAACAACAACCTGGATACGCACAACAGCAGGTGCAATCTCAGCGTAAGCCTCCTGAACCAGCTGGTACAGTTCCCAGAGATGCGGGTTTGGCAAGGGCTCCCCAGCGGATTGCGAAGGTTCGGCACTAGGTGTAGGCGATAGGGATGGGGTTTCACCTGGAGACACTTGTGGCGACAATGGTGCCGCCTGTGTCGGTGTGACGCTTGCAGATGGCGCAGCCGTTGTCGTCGGCTGCGGTTCAGGTGTCGGTTTGGCCGTCAATGTGGGCCGCGGTGAAGGCGTGTACGGCCTGGACGTAGGCGCGGCAGGCGTGATCGTGATGCCATCTGTCTTCGTGGTGGATTCAGTTGCCACAGTGGTGTTGTCCGGTAGAAGCGTCTCCGCGGCTTGACCGGCCAGCAAGGAGACCCAGCGCGAGCCTTTGTTGCTCAGAAGGCCGCGAACAAGCAGGGCAGTTGTCAGCAACGAGGCTGCCAGCGCGGAGAACAGGGCAATCGCGATTACCCCGGTAATCCATTTCGTTTTGATCCTCAACCTGTGACCTCCCATTCTGGAATAACCTAAGTGGTCGAGAAAGGTGTCCTTATTCTAGCGAAAAAAAGTGAAGGTAATATGAACAAGGTTCAATATTTCTTTGACATGGCCTGAATCAGGGGGTCTGGAGGGTGAAAACAAAGCGGGCGCCGCCCAGGTCACTCCTGGCGACCTGGATACGCTGGCCGTGTGCCGCCAGAATCGTACGGCAGATATAGAGGCCCAAACCGGACCCCCGGGCTGTTCGCGATTTGTCTACTTTGTAGAAGCGGTCGAAAATATAGGGATACTCGTGTTCCGGGACACCTGGTCCGCTGTCATCGATCACCACTTCGATTTCTTTAGCGCGGTTTGATTTTCTGGTCGTCAGGGCAATAATGCCGTCTTCCGGCGTAAAACGGATGGCGTTGATGATGATGTTGTATACAACACGGCTGATGGCTTCGCGATCGCCCAGAACCAGCAGACGGTCATGGTCATCACCCATAAATTCCGTCTGGACATCCAGTTTTTTTTCATCCAGCAGAGCCTCCAGGCCAATCAGGTCCTCTTTGATCACCTGATTGATGTCAAAGACAGTATGGTTCAGTTTTTGCTGCTGCTCCAGCACAGACCCTTCAAACATCGTGTTGATAAGCGTCTGCAACCGCAAAACCTCCTGTTTGACGATTTCCAGGTAATGCCCGTGGCGCTCCGGCGGGATGGTGCCGTCCAACATGCCTTCGATAAACCCGAAGATGGAGGTTATGGGTGTGCGCAGATCGTGCGACACACTGGAGATAAAGTCTTTGCGGTCGCGCTCCTGGTTGGCTAGCTTCTCGATCATGTCGTTCATGGTTCCGACCAGCATGGTCAGATCGTCCGAAAAAATAGAATGTTTGCGCCAGCGCCGGGCATCCACCTTGATGCCTGGCAGCTCAACCCGCGCGGTAAGGTCGCCACGTGCGACTTTATCGGCGGCTTCAGCCAGTAGGCGAATCGGGCGCGTAATGCTGCTTGTGAGCATTCCGTTGAGCAGCAGGGCGATGACAAACGCGATAATAAACGAAGCGATCAGGCCGTTGGTCATCAGAAAGGAGGCAAATGTCCGGCTGCCCTGGCGGTAGTGCAGCTGAATCTCACCGCGATAACCCAAAGTGCCGCTGGGGACAGGATATACAGCTGACAGCCAATAACCGCCCATCTCCCGGAATAGTCCGGAAAAATCACCGGTCAGCGTCATACCAGAAGTGCCTGCTGTACGGGCGCGCAGATGCTGTTCCGGCAATAGATAATAACCTCTCCCGGAACGTTCCAGCGTCTTGAGGATCTCGGCAGGTATACCTGTGTGCAGAACCAATTCACCTTCCTGGTTGACGATCCAGACAATGGCACCGCTGGAACGGGCCGTGAAATTGACATAGCTGCTGACCTGACGGTCATTGATCTCGCCTGTTTCATCCATGTTGAGCGCGATGGTGCCGGAGATCGCCTGGGCTGCCTGCAGCAGCTTGCTCGCCTGCTGTTGCACGGTTGTCTGGGATACTATGATATAGTAGGCAAAACCCAGAACAAAAAAAACCAGCAGGATAACCAGTGTCAGTTGGGTGATCGTGCGGGCAAAAACAGAGCGCAGCAGTCGAAAACGAGGCATGGTGTCACTCAGCTTGTTTCAAATTTGTAGCCAACACCCCAGACAGTCTTAATGATCCAGGCCAGGTGTGGACCGGCAACATCCAGCTTTTCCCTGATGCGCTTGATGTGCACATCAACCGTACGCGATTCGCCGTAAAAATCATAGCCCCAGACATTTTCCAGCAGCTGTTCTCGGGTAAAGACACGGTTGGGGTGGGTTGCCAGGAAAAAAAGCAATTCCAGTTCTTTCGGCGGCATATCGATCTGCTGGTCGTTGACACTGACCGAGTAGCGCGATTTATCCACACTCAGGCCAGGGAACACAGCCAGCTCACCGGCAGCGTCACCGCTGCCGACCGGCCTTTTCTGTTCCGCGCCTGAGTCAACACGGCGCAATACAGCTTTGACGCGCGCCACCAATTCTTTGGGCTCAAAAGGTTTCTGGATGTAGTCATCCGCACCCAGTTCCAGGCCGACAACCTTGTCAAGGGTATCACTGCGCGCGGTCAACATGAGGATCGGCACATCGGAACCGCGCCTGATTTCCCGCATGATGTCATAGCCGTCCCGCCCTGGCAGCATCAGGTCGAGGATGACCACATCAGGGCTCGTCTGCAGAAATGTTTCATAGGCCTTCTCGCCATCCAGGCAGGTTATCACGGCAAAGCCGTCTTTATCGAAATAAAGGCGCAACAGCTCGCTGATATTAGGATCATCGTCGATGATCAGTGCTTTTTTCATTTGCGCAGGTCCTCCTGCTTGCCCAGGATATCATTGAGCTCATGCAAAAATGAGCTGACGTCTTTGAACTGACGGTAGACTGAGGCAAAGCGCACATAGGCGACTTCATCGATTTCCTTCAGGCCTTCCATAACATGCTCGCCAATCTCACGGGAGGAGACTTCCCTTTTCAGGCTGTTCTGGTAACGGCTTTCAATCGAATCGACCAGCAACTCGATCTGTTCGGTGGAAACCGGCCTCTTCTCACAACTCTTGGTGATCCCTGCGATCAGCTTGTCCCGGCTGAAGGGTTGACGTGAACCGTCTTTCTTGATGACCATCAAGGGTAGGCTTTCGATCTTTTCATAGGTAGTAAAGCGGTTGCCGCAATTAATGCACTCACGGCGACGCCTTATGGCTGCGCCTTCCTCTGCGGGCCTTGAATCAATGACTTTATCTTCGTCATGGCCACAAAAGGGACATCTCATGGCGTCACCTCCTTAACAGGCAGGGGGATTTCCCTTCAGTCCTGGTCCTGACTGCTGTTGTCCTGGAGAAACCAGGGCAGGATGCGGTTGCCCCTTTTTTCCGGTTTTTTCTCGCTTTCCGGCGAGCGGCGCGGGGTTTGCTGCTGAGGTTCCTGGGTTTCCCTGCCTGCAGAACGGGACGATTCCCCGCTCCATGTCTTTTCTGGTTGTGAAGCTGCCGGCTGCTCCTGACGGGCAGGAGCGTCAGCTGGCTGTGCATGGGAAACCGCTTGGAAAGGCTGTGTCTCTTCTTCTTCAGCAGACGTTGCGCCTACGGTATGAAATCCGGTACGCCGCGGCTGTGGACGGGTCTGCTCGTCCACCGGTTTGACAAAAGCATGCGACAGAAAATCTGGTACATCAGCGGCGGTCGGATCTGCCGCTTCCAGATCGTCATCCGCTTCTTCCATGGCCGCCTCGTCCGGTGCCCTTTCCTTAGCCGACTGTGTTGGGGCCACAGCCGGACGGGCAAACAAAGAAGGCTGCTGGCTTGTCTTTTCCTGCTTTTTTTCTCTGACCGGCACGGGGTCACGATCAAAACCGCTGGCAATGACCGTGATCATGATATCGTCAGCCATTTCCGGATCGATGACGGCGCCAAAGATGATGTCCGCGTCCGGAGACACCGCGTCACGGACAATCGAGGCGGCTTCGTCAACTTCACGGATACGCATGTCCCGACCACCTGTGAAGTTGATGATGACACCGCGTGCCCCGTCAATGGTAGTATCCAGAAGCGGGCTGTTGATCGCCTGCCGGATGGCGTTGGATGAACGCCCTTCGCCGGATGCCCGGCCAATCCCCATATGGCAGACGCCGGCCTGCGTCATAACGCGCCGTACATCGGCCAGATCAAGATTGATCAGGCCAGGAACCGCCACCAGATCGGAAATACCGGACACGCCATACTTCAAAACCTGATCAGCCAGGACAAACGCCTCGTCAAGCGTCGTTTCATCAGAGGCGATTTCCAGAAGCTTGTCATTGGGAACGACGATCAGGGAGTCAACAAATTTCTCCATTTCCCGAATGCCGCGCTCCGCATTCTGCATACGGCGCGATCCTTCAAAACGGAACGGGCGTGTCACAACACCCACCGTCAAAATCCCCAGTTCTCTGGCGATCTGGGCGATAATCGGGGCACCACCGGTTCCTGTTCCGCCACCCATGCCGGCTGTAATGAAGAGCATATCGGTTCCGCGGATCAGCTGGGCAATTTCATCTTTGGACTCGGTTGCCGCTTTTTCACCGATCTCGGGATTGGCGCCAGCGCCTAGACCGCGGGTTATTTTCTCGCCAATCTGTATGCGGTTGCTGGCGTTGGTACGCATCAATGCCTGATTATCTGTATTGACTGTTATAAACTCAATGCCCTGAACATCACCGTCAATCATGCGGTCTACTGCGTTGCAGCCGCCACCGCCGATGCCGATGACTTTGATTGTGGCAAAATGATCATTATCCATACCAAAGCCCATTTTGAAATCTGACAAACCAACATCCCCTCTCAGTCCTGCTCCTGGAGCTTCCGGCTCGTATCCGCCCGGTCACGGCGGCCAGTGTGGCCAATCAATCTGTTATGGCAGATCGAACAAAAATCTATTCTGAATCAATTTTACACTAAGATAACAGAGCACACAACTACATTTAGTATTTATTTAAGTTTATCTTACAAGATCTTGACATGTGCAACCTGCAGGCTGTTTGGGATCAACCGTCACTTTTTTCTCCGCCCATTACCGTGTCTCTCTGCCGTCTTAGGTCCCATCGTTCCAGCAACAAGCGCCTTATGGTGGAGAAATTGATGAAGATACGGTTGCCGAAAGCAAAGACAGCGGCCAGACTGAGCTGCAGGTTGAGCTGGTCGCCCAGGGCGGCCAGGGCGACAGCAATCGCGGTATTACCAAGAAAGCCGGTAATAAACAGCCGTATGTTGAAGCGGCCTTGCAGATTGGCTGTTGCCGCGCCGATCACTGAGTCCAGTACGGCAAGGATACCGACAGCGACATAGGATGAAAAAGCTGCCGGAATGGTGACATTCCAGAGTAAGCCAACGATCAGTCCAAGCAAAAGGCCAAGCAATGGGAACATGCGTCTTCCCTCCTTTTTATGCGTCCGGGATAAAGGTTCTGCCGCCGCCTGTCAGGTCGAGTATGCCTTTCCCCCGTCCGGCCAGCGCAGCCTGATCCAAGGCGAAACGCAGCCAGAGCATATCTTCTGCCTGCTCCGGGTACCGTTCAGTCAATACGGTTATTTCTTCTCCTGTTTCCGGTATCACCAGCACCATATACAGCTGATGGCCGCTCAACGGGCGGATGCTGCTGACCCGGGGAAGCAGGACCGTCGCCGGGCGCGGGTCTCTGTCCGCTTCAATTATAGCACCAAGCAGCCCGATCGCACGGTTCAGGGCTTCGCTGACATCCACAGTAAGCGGCTGCCCGAGGATCATCGAATGGACATGCACCCCCTCGATGACAGGGATGCCTTGTGGCGCCTGACTGTTGATCTTCAGCGCGACGCCTTCTTTGTCAATCATGACACAGCCATCCGGCACCGTTAGCCAGGCCACTTCAACCCGCTCGCTCAGGCTGATTTCAACACGGCCGGGAAAGGCCATTTCAACGACGACATCCCGGATAACGGGATACTGTGCCTTCAGCCGGGTTTCCGCGCGACCGTAGCGCAAACCCAGCAGAAGTGGCAACGATCCACCCAATTCAGCAAAAAGATGGCGGCCCAACGGGATGTCCAGAGCGGTCAGCAGGTCTTCACGGGTCAGGCTGTGCATGTCTTCCGGCACCAGGACAGCCTGGAGGCGAAAAGGCGGCAGTAGCCAGACGGCCAGGAAGCAGAGGACGATCAGGATAACAGGCATCATCCAGCGCGGCAGATGCCTTACCGTCTTTTGTCCAGAATTGGCGAACCTGCGTGGCCTGGTCATGGCTTCATGATGTCCATCAGCTGGCTGTATATCGCCGCTGCCGCGTCCGGACGGGCCAGTGTCCCGGCCTGCCTGCCCATGTTGGCCAGACGATCATGGTCAGCCAGCAACTGATCCAGCTGATCAGCCAGCCAGGAAGCCGTCATCTGGTCATCCGGACACAGCAAGGCTGCACCGGCGTCGGCCAGAACACGTGCGTTGTATGTCTGATGGTCTCCAGCAGCGTAAGGATAAGGTACCAAAATCGAAGGGATGCCCAATGCGGCAATCTCTGAGCAGGTCAACGCGCCAGCCCGGCAGATCAGCAGGTCAGCAGCCGACATATAGGCATGGATGCCATGGATGTACGCCTGGACTTCCAGCCAGTCGCTACATTCGGCCGCAGCTGACGCAACCTCGGCAAACTGGCGTTTTCCGGCAGCCAGCACCAGTCGTGGCAAAGGCCGTCCGGCTACCCTCTGCTGTTCGATCCAGGGCCGCAGACCGAGGACTGCCCGGTTGATCGTTTGCGCGCCCAGGCTGCCACCCATGGCCAGAATAAATGGCCGCTCACTTTGCGGGTGCAGGCTTTTGCGGGCAGCCTGCCGGTCAGTGCTGAAAAAGACAGGCAGAACAGGATTGCCAGTCAGCTTTACCCTGGTTCCTGCCGGAAAATGCTTTTCAGTTCCCGGGAACGCAACACAGACAGCCTGGCTGCGCCGGGCCATCAGACGGTTGGAGCGGCCCGGCCAGGCATTCTGCTCATGCAGCAGCACCGGTACACGACAGGACGCCGCAGCAGCCACCACAGGGCTGCAGACATAGCCGCCTGTGCCAATGACAGCATCGGGTCGCCAGCTTTTCATCAAACTGCGACAAGCCCGTTTGCCTTTCCAGTAAGTCAAGACCGCGCGAAGCAGGGCCGGTGTTGGTTTTGTCGGCAGGGGGCGGGCCGGAATCGCTGTGAAAGGCAGGCCGGCACGCGCGGCCAGATCTGCTTCGATGCCGCGCGCAGTACCAAAATAGCGGATCTGGGCGTCCGGCTCGTGATCCAGTATTTCCCGGGCGATGGCCAGGGCAGGATTGACATGGCCGCTGGTGCCTCCGCCAGTTATGATGTAGCGTCGTCCATTCATCGGTTTTCTCCTGACAGTCCCTGCCTGAATTCCGGCGCACGCCGCGGCAGCGGTGACGGGGCGGCGTGGGTACGGTCAGGACCCGGTTTGCCTGCAGGGCTCCCAGGCTGCCGGCGGCGGGTCAGCATATTACCGGCCTGGCGCTGACCACTGCGTGAAACAGCCAGCAAAAGACCAATGGCCATGAGGAAAAACAGGTTGGATGTACCGCCATAGCTGAAGAAAGGCAGCGAGATGCCTGTTGAAGGCAGTGTATGCGTCGCCACACCAATGTTAAGAAAAGCCTGGATGCTGATCAGCATGGTATAGCCGCCAGCCAGCAGTGCGGCGAAAGTATTGGAAGCCCTGCGGGTCACGCCGATCCCCAGTGCCATGAAAATCAGAAAGAGCAGAACGACTGTCACAGTCCCGCCAAAACCCAGTTCTTCACCGATGATCGCGAAAACATAGTCATTGTGCGCTTCCGGCAGGTAGTTGTATTTCTGGCGGCCTTCTCCCAGGCCAACACCGCTGATACCGCCGGAACCAATGGCGATAAGTGCCTGGTTGATCTGGTAAATGTCGTCTGATGAGGCTTCTTCAGGATTGAAAAATGAATTGAGGCGGGTCTGGACATGGGCGAAGTTGCCGGCCATGGCTTCGTCGTATTTCTCCTGCAGCCCGCCGCCCAGAAAAGCGGGTAACAACAGGCTGATCGCCAGTATGACGACCAGGAGAACAACCAGAATCTGGGTCAGGGCACTTAACCAGGAACGCAGGCGAATGCCGGCCGTCAGAAATAGGGCGAGCGTAATCAGGCTCATAATCACAGCACCAGAAAGATGCGGCTGCCAGGCGATCAGGCCGATCCAGACCAGCAGGGCGAAGCCGGGCAGGAGGATGTCCAGCCAGCCATCGGCCAGAAACTGCCGGAAAGGTGTGCGAAAGCGCAGCCGCCCGGCTTTACGCAGGCGTTTCAGCAAAGATACATAACCGGCAAAGCAGAATACTATGGCGATTTTTGCCAGCTCTGACGGCTGGAACTGGATGCCGATATTAACCCAGCGGCGTGCGTTGTTGATGACAAGCCCGAAAAATTTGACATAAACCAGCAGACCGGTTGTCACCCCATACAACAGCAGGCTCATCCAGAAGTGGTCAAAGGCGCTGACGGGTATGATCAAGGCAACAAAAAGGGCGGCAATGAGACCCGCGGCTGTGATGCCTGCCTGCTTCAGCACATAAAACAAGGCGCTGCCTTCGCGGGAATAACCGTCTGTCATACTGGCACTGAACAGCATGACCAGACCGAAACAGATCAAGACCAGGGTGACAATCAGCAGTCCGGCGTTCACCTGTCGGGCTGGCGGCAGCACAAGACTGTCGGCTCCGATCCGCCGGATCTCCCGATTGCGTGCGTCTTGTCCGCTCAGTATGTTCTCCCGCTTCATGTCTACGTTCTCCTTTAGTTTCTGGAAGGTTACCTTCCCTTACAGCAGTAGCAGCAGGCCGACAGCAGACCCGGCCAGTGTAACCGCCGAAAAAACATGGACAATCTTTTTTTCTGTCCAGCCGCCCAGCTCAAAATGATGGTGGATCGGTGACATGCGGAAGATGCGCCGGCCACCGGTACGTTTGAAATAGGCAACTTGTATGATGACAGACAAGGATTCAGCCATGTAGACGACACCGATCAACAGGATCAGCCAGGGTGCCCCATAGAGCAGCGCGATCCCCGTGATGCCAGCACCAAGCGCCTGGGATCCGGTATCGCCCATGAAGACTTTGGCCGGGTTGCGGTTAAAGGCCAGAAAACCAAGGCAGCCGGCAGCCAGGGCCAGGGAGACTATGGCACCGGCCAGCGTTCCCTCAGTCACCGGCATCAGCCAAACGCCAGCAGCCCAGAAACCGATGCCTGCCAATGTCGTGACTGACGCAGCCAGGCCATCAACGCCATCGGTCAGGTTGACAGAGTTGCTGGTGAAAAACAAAACAAGAATGACAAATACACTATAGGGCAGGCGATACCAGCCGCTGATCATCAATTTCTGCCCGCTGAACGGTACAAGAAAATAGGCTGCCTCCGGCGACAGGTACAAGTAATAAACACTGAAAGCGATGCTGATCAACAGCATCAGCAGTGTTTTCTGCCTCACTGACAAGCCTTTCTTTGACACTCTGACCTTGATCCAGTCATCGAGGAAACCGACCAGGCCGAACAAAAGCATCAGCAAAACAACCATAGCCACCTGCGTTGGCAGACGCGGATGCAACAGGGATACAAGGCCCATGCCGGCCAGGGGCAGCAGGAAAAAGAATCCGCCAAAGGTCGGGGTACCGCTTTTGCTAAGGTGACTTTTCGGACCGTCATCACGCACCACCTGTCCGACGCGCAGCCGGCGCAGCAAAGGCAGGCCGACCAGCCCGCACAAAAGGGTCAGCAGCAGCACGACCGCCGCAGGCAGCAAAGTTGTCAGCAGTTCACGCCAGGTCATGGCCGGTTTCCTTTCTAGGCGAAGAGGCAAGCAGTTTGATCAGGCGATCGGTCACCTGTTCCATAGCATATGCCCGGGATCCTTTGATCAGCAGGAAATCGCCCGGACGCAGGGCAGCCGCCAATCGATCCGCCATCTCGTTCTGGTCCGCGCAGCAGCAGGAAGGCAATTCCGGCTGCAGGGTGCGGGCACCGATCAGGTAGTCTTCCGCTTCAGCTCCGTAAACAAGCAGCAGGCTGAAACCATGTGACGCAACCTGTTCACCGACCTGGCGGTGCGCTTCAGCGGCAAAAAGGCCCAGTTCCAGCATGCAGCCGAGGGCGGCGATTTTGCGGCCTTTGTCACCCGCAAGAACAGACAGGGCTTCCAGGGCCGCGGCAATCGATTCAGGCGACGCGTTGTAGGAATCATCCATGATGGTCATGCCGCCAGCCTGGATGACACGCTGGCGGTTGCCGGCGAAACTGCAGGCCGCGGCACCGCCCGCAGAGGCAGTCAGATCCTGCTGCAGCGCCCAGGCTGCCGCCAGCCCGAAAAGGGTGTTGCGGATATGATGCTGGCCGGGGAAAGGCAGTGTCACCGCCGCGGCGTCGGCATGCGGCTGTTCCGGCAACATCAGCTGAACGCTGAAAGCGGTCTGGTTTGCGGTGGCGGAAACCTGGCCGGCGGTAAGGACACAGGCAACCGGTCTGGCCAGACTCCGGGCAGCAGACAAACCTGCAGAAGTCGTGCAGACAACCGCCAGGCGATATTCTTCAGACAACGTCGCGGCAGCCTGGACAAGCAGGGGATCATCGCCGTTGATAATAAGCAGGCCGCCTGGCCTCAAACCGGACACAATTTCCCACTTGGCTTCCAGGATGGCTTCACGGCTGCCCAGGCGGCCTATATGGGACCATCCGATGCAGGTGATGATCGCGATATCCGGGTTTGCCACCCGGCTGAGCAGCGCAATCTCACCGGCAGCGCGCATGCCCATTTCCAGAACAACAGCCTGATCAGTCGGCTCCGACGACAGAAGGGTCTGCGGAAGGCCGATCTCATTGTTGAGGTTGGCTTCTGTCTGGTGGACACGCAAGGCTGGTGCCAGGCAGGCCGCGATCATCTGGCGGGTTGATGTTTTACCGACACTTCCGGTCACAGCGATGACCGGAACCTGGAGCAGCTGCCGGTAACCAGCGGCAAGATCCTGCAACGCCTGCAGGGTGTCCCGCACCAGCAAAACAGGAATATGGCCGCAAAACCCGGAGCAGACACCGTTTTGTTCGTCCTGTTGCAGGTCACTGAAGGCCTGTCTGCTGTCAATCATGATCGCACCAGCTGACAACTCGAAAGCCCGACCAATAAAGGTGTGGCCGTCAAACCGGTCGCCGCGCAGGGCAATGAACAGGGCACCTGGCCGCAGCTGCCGCGTGTCGCTGCAGACACCGCTGATGACGGTCTGAGGGTCGCAGGCATCACCGCTGATCAGGGCAGCACCGCTCCAATCCATGATTTGCTTAAGCGTCAGTTCCGGCATGACGGACATCCTCCAGGGCAGCGAGACAGGCAGCCGCCGTTTCCGCATCATCAAAATGGATGGTGCGGTCTTTGAATATCTGGTAATTCTCGTGACCTTTTCCGGCAATGATCACCATATCGCCTGGTTCAGCCATCTGAATGGCCCAGCCGATGGCTGTTGCCCGGTCAGGTTCAACATGGCAGGCGCCGCCGGTCGGCCCGATCCCGCTCAGGATATCCTGAATGATAGCCAGCGGGTCTTCTGTGCGCGGGTTGTCAGACGTGATGACGGTCAGGTCAGCCAGTCGGCCGGCTGTCTCCCCCATTTCAAACCGCCGCGAGCGGGCCCGGTCGCCGCCATTGCCGAAGACGACAATAAGGCGGCCAGCCACATAGTCGCGCAGGGTGAGCAGCAAATGCTCCAGACTGGCCGCATTATGGGCATAATCGACGATTACCTGGAAAGGCAGCTGTGTTGGCACCGGCTGTGTGCGGCCGGGTACGGCGATTTGGCTGAGCCCTTCACGAATCGCGGATAAAGAGGCCCCCGAGAGTCCGGCACAAGCGATGGCTGCCAGGGCATTGGACACATTAAAGCGGCCGGGCATGCCGACAAAAACGGTACCCTGACACCAGGGGCTGATCAATTCAAAGCGCGTGCCGACGCGTTGATTCTCAGTAGCTTGCTCCAGGCGGATCGCACGCACATCAGCCTCGGGCGAAAAGCCATAAGTCAGGCAGGGACCGGGCATGGCAGCACGCACCTGCGCATACTGCTCAATATCTCTGTTGACGACTGACTGGCGGCTCATGCCGAACAGGCGCAGTTTCGCAGCCAGGTAATCCTCCATGCTGTCATGCTCCCGCGGACCGATGTGGTCGTGGTAAAGGTTGGTGAAAGCGCCGGTATAATATTCGCACCCATAAACACGATCAAGCATCAAGCCCTGTGATGAAACCTCCATCACACAGCTGTCCATCCCCTTTTGCACCATTTGATCCAGGAGAGCCTGCAGGTCATAGGACTCAGGAGTGGTCCTTGACGCGAGGCTTACCTGGTCACCGATGATGTTGGCTATCGTCCCGATAAGGCCGACACGACGTCCGGCGGCAGCCAGAATGGAGCGTGTCATGTAGCTTGTTGTTGTCTTTCCCTTGGTTCCTGTCAAGCCGATCAATTCCATCTGGCCGGATGGGTGGCCGAAAAAACGATCTGAAAGATGCGCCAGCGCCTGGCGGGTGCTGGCAACCTGTACCCAAGGAACCTTCAGTCCGGCGACAGGTTTTTGCAGCACCACGGCACATGCGCCCTCCCGTTCGGCCTGCAAGGCATAGGCATGACCATCTGAAACAAAACCTTCTATGCAAACAAACAAGGCGCCTTGACGCGCCTTGCGCGAGTCATAGACAATCGTGTCGATGACTGTGGACAGGTCGCCTTGCTGCTCAAGTATAGCCAGGCCTTCCAGCAGCTCCGCGAAAGTCGGTTTTTGTTCTCGTCCCATGTGTTCCCTGCCCGGACCCGCGCTGACATCTTTTCACCCCGGCCGGATCGGCCGCTGTCGCACCGTGCGCTCTGGTCCTTGTTGTCCTTTCTGCGTTTCTTAACTGTCTATTTTATTCCGCGTCACCGTTTTGGGCAAGTTCTTCTTCGATCTCGATGAAGGTCACCTCGACACAATCCCCTCGATAAAGCTTCTCAACAACCTCATCTGTGTTGTCATCTGAGGTCTTGTCCTGATCTGTCCCGACATCTGTCAGATTGTCATCGTCCGGGGCGCCTCCGGTCGGCTCCGCTTCCGCGGTACCCGGCTCATTGCTTTCGGTCAGCTGTACAGGTAATGGATCCTGCGAAGCCACAATGCCCAGGCAAGAGCCGTCAATCAGGATATTGAGGCCGCTTTCCGCAGCCAGGGTCATGGCTTCCTGAACGGTTCTGCCCCGGAAATCCGGAATGGCAACTTGCTCCATATCCGGTGTTTCGACTGGATAAAGTGCCACCAGTGACCGGTTATGCAATGGGGTTCCCGGCTCTGGCCATTGCTGTTTGACCAGCGTGGCATCGCCCATGGTTAAAGCGGCGCTTTCACCGCGAAAGCCTTGTTCGTTGAGCAGTCGCAGTGCCTCTGACAAGGTCAGACCCCGGACATCCGGGACTTTGGTCAACGCTGTAAGCCGGGAGACATCCGAATCGCTGAGCACACGCTCAACACCCTGGTAGGCCAGGGTCCGCTCAATGATGCGTCCGCATGTTTTTGCGGCGACTTTTGAGGTCAGATTGCGGTCTTCCGGTTTATCCAGGACGACCAGTACGACAATCTGCGGATTTTCGGCCGGCGCGATACCCGCAAACGAAAGGGTGTGGTCGCCATCGTCGTCGGTTGACGTACTGGTTTTTCCAGCCACGCTGTAACCTTCGACATACGCGGGTGATCCGGTCCCGTAAAGTACAACGCCTTTCAGCTGCTCGCGCACACGCGTTGCCGTGCTTTCCGAGATCACCTGGCGCAGTGTCTCCGGCTTCCGTTCGCTGACCATGGCGCCATCAGTATCCGTCACTGATCTGATGACACCGGGACGAACCAGCTTGCCGCCGTTGGCAAACACGCAGAAAGAAGTGGCCATCTGCAGGGGTGTCACCGTTGAAGACTCGCCAAAAGAAAGCGTTGCCATATCGATATCGGTTGGCGTACTGTGCAGGATGCCGGTTGATTCCGCAGGCAGATCGATACCGGTCTTATCCATCAGGCCAAATGAGCGGATATAACTATAGAAGCGATCAAGGCCGAGGTTAAGTGACAGCTGGGCGAAAACCGGGTTGCAGGAACGCCAGAACGCCAGCTCCAGGTTCTCTTCACCATGTCCGCCACGCCGGACACAATTGATGGTCCAGTTATAAAGCGTCAGCGGCTTGCAGACCACATCCGATTTTTCATGAGCCAGAGCTTCTTCCAGAACCATTGACAATGTCAAGGCCTTCATGGTCGATCCAGGCTCATAACTGTCAGATATGGCTCTGTTGCGCCATACATTGGCTGAGAGATACTCGATGGACGCCGTATCGCTTCCCTGCCATTCATCAGGATCCATACCGGGTGGGCAGGCGGTGGGGTCGCTGCTGCTGAAGAATGGATATGAAGCCATTGCCAGGATATCGCCTGTATAGGGATCCATGACGATAACCTCGCCACCTTCGCGGACATCATAAAGCGCAACAGCTTTAGCCAGCTCCTCCTGGACGATTTTCTGTATGTTGATATCCAGCGTGACCGCCAGATTCTGACCGTGCCGGGCACGCAGGCTGGTGGGTACGGAAAATGGCAGCGCGCCTTTGCTTCTGTAGTTGTCGGTTTCCACATACATGTAGCCGGGCTGGCCAGTCAACAACCTGTTGTATTGCAGCTCAACACCCAGCTGGCCCACCAGCAGCCCATCGTCATAGCGGCAAAACCCGATGATCTCACTGCCAAGAGAGCCATTGGTGTAGTAGCGCCGTGCCTCAGTGTCGATGCGCACACCACCGATGACATGCTCAAGGAGGTACGTGCGCAGCAGCTCGGTCTGGTCGCGCGGCACGTCCTTTTTTAGCTGGATATAGGATTCATCTGTCTGGGCCAGTGCGTTTTGAACGTCCTGCAGCGGAAGTTCCAGAATCGTGGCAATCTGTTCACTGATCTGTTCCTTCGCGACATTTTTGGTGATGGAGTAGACATCTTTGGGGGTAATGCCAATACGGTGCACATAGGTTGTACCTGCCAGCTCGACACCGTTGCGATCAAAAATATGGCCGCGGCGCGGTTCTTCCGTGACCCTTTTGAAATGCTGAGCCGCGGCTTTCTCTGCATTGACCACATGATCGATGATCTGGATCTGGTAAAGCTGGTAAATCAGAAAAGCGGCAAAAAGAAAAAGACAAGCCCCGAAAAAAAGAATGCCTGGTCGCCGGGTCGGCCGCTGTTGTCCAGCCTGCCAACGTGCATCGCGTGGCAATGTCCGCGATGCGGCCGGCTTACCAGCCGGCCGGCTGCTGTTGCTGCTCTGCTTCTTACGCACGTCACTCCTCCAGATTTACGCGTAGGGTCTTGAAATACGCCTCAATGGCAGAGAACGCTCCAGTCAGGTAAGCTTCATCATCCGCCAAGGCCGAGCCTGGTGAGGTGTAGACCACCCGGTCCGTATCCGGCACATAGACTTTAATCACCTGGGAGCGTGCAGGGTCCTGCAGTCCCAGCCTGCTGATGGCCTGCTGGCGAATCTGGTCCAGATTTGTTTTCTGAGCCAGTGATTCTCTGATCTGGCTGCTTTCCTTGTTGTACTGGCTGATCTGCTGTTCCATGGCCACGGCCGTGAAATTCATCTCCAGGATTCTGGCCTGACGGTATACAATAACGCCGAACACGGCAGATACCGACAAAACGAGACCGACCATCATGGCCATCAGCCGCAAACGGCGGCGGGCCAGTTCTCTGCGGATGGCCTGCATACGGCGGGCGACCAACGCTTCATGCGTCGGTGTGGCGGTTACCGGTATGCGCCTGGTTTTGAGCTGCGGTGAGCGCTGCTCTGGCTGACTTGTGACCGGCCATCTCTTCTTTTTTAGTGCCAGGTTGCCATCAGTGTAGGACATGGCTACGCTCCTTATTGTTGACGTCTGTTGCCACAATCCGTTCAAAGCAACGCAGGTGGGCGCTGCGGGACCGTGGGTTGGCGGACTTCTCCTCTTCGGTGGCTATGATCGGCCGTCTGGTCAGCACACGACCCATCGGTTTCCTGCCACAGGTGCAAACAGGAAAGTCCCGCGGGCAGATACAAGGTTTTTCCAGTGTCTGGAAGGCCTGCTTGACCAGACGGTCTTCCAGTGAATGAAACGTGATGACGCAAAGGCGGCCGCCATCCTGCAAAAGGGGCGGCGCGATCTTGAGCAGTTGTTCCAGGACTTTGAGCTCATCGTTGACAGCGATGCGCAAAGCCTGGAAGGTACGGCGGGCCGGGTGCTGCGCTTCGCGTCGCGAAGCAGCCGGCATAGCGGTGATAACGAGTTCTGCCAGATCCGTCGTGCTGTTGAACGGACGCTGGCTGCGCCTGGCAACAATCGCGCGGCTGATACGGCCGGCATAGCGTTCTTCGCCATAGTCGAACAGGATGTCCGCCAGCCGGTCTTGCGGCCAGGTGTTGACCAGTTCCGCTGCTGTCAACGATGATGACTGGTTCATGCGCATATCCAGCGGGCCATCCTGCAGATAGGCAAAACCGCGCTCCGGCTGGTCCAGCTGCCAGGAAGAAACACCCAGATCGGCAAGGATGCCATCTGCTGCGGCAATCTTCCTGTTGGACAAAATGACATCAAGTTCGGCGAAATTAGCCTCGACCAGCGAGATGCCGGCTGGGCTTGCCAGTTTATCCAGCCGCTCCGCTGCAGCCTTCAGGGCGTCCGCATCCTGATCAATCCCAATCAGTTGCCCCTTTGGACCCAGCTGTTGCGCGATCGCTGCGGCATGGCCGGCACCACCTAGTGTGCAGTCGACATAGCAGCCGTCCGCGCGAATATTCAGCCAGAAGAGGGTTTCTTCGGCCAATACAGGAAGGTGGACGAAATCACAGGCCTTTGACATCAAACCGTGTCAGGTCAACTCCCGCAAGAGAGCCCTGATCCTCCTTCTGATTGTCATAGAATGCTTTGGCGCAGATTTCCAGCTTGTCGAACATATCAATAAAGCAAATCTCCTCACCGCGTCCCACCTGGATGTGCGACCACAGCTCATCACTGATGGAGATGCGGCCCTGGCTGTCCAGTTCACAAACCATCGCTTCACCGATAATCAGCCTTTTCAGGCGGCGAACAGCCGGATCGGTTCCGGAAAGCTGATTGATCTGCTCCCTGATATGGTGAAATTGATCAGGTGTATAGGCCGACAGGTAGCCTTCATCCAG
>LSQX01275775.1_pt3 | contig 24440 bp, 26 predicted proteins | sample 654561 | NCBI WGS metagenome assembly LSQX01 (sample SAMN04489861, study PRJNA283612) | anaerobic digester metagenome | isolation source: 4 biogas reactors fed with cattle manure at either 37C or 55C with and... | place: Denmark: Kongens Lyngby | collected 2014
GTCTAAGTTCAATGAATATGACGGTGCAAACATTGGGTGGGGTACGGAAACGGCTCCGCCTCCCGTATTTGGAAAGGAGAAATAGTCAATGAAAAAAAAGGCCATTGCACTGCTGCTGGCTGTTATTATGCTGCTTTCATTTGCGGCATGCACGGGCGGCGGCGAAGTGCAGACAACAAAAGGAGAATCCCAGACTGCTACAGAGGTATCTGCCGAGAAAGAGGTTATCAGACTCTCGACAACTACATCGGTTGATGATTCAGGGCTGCTGCCCTACCTGAGACAATATTTTGAGTCTGAAACGGGCTATAAGCTTGAAATCACGGCAAAGGGCACGGGAGCCGCAATCAAGCTCGGTGAAACGGGCGACTGTGATGCGCTCCTGGTTCATGCGAAGGAATCAGAGGAGCAGTTTGTTCAGGCAGGCTACGGAGTTGAAAGGGTTCCATTTATGTACAACTATTTCGTAATTGCCGGCCCGGAAACTGACCCGTCAAAGGTTGCGGATTGTGAAAATGCGGCCGAAGCATTTGAAAAAATCGCGCAGGACGGCAAAACAAAATTCATCTCCAGAGGGGATGAAAGCGGCACAAACAAGGCTGAGCTGAAAATCTGGAAGGCTCTTGGCATTACTCCCGGCAAGGACGATGCATGGTATGTTTCGACAGGCTCAGGCATGGGCACTTCCCTGACACAGGCAAGCGAAATGCAGGCATATATCCTCACAGACAAAGGTACTTTCCTTTCGATGGAGAAAAACCTCGACATCAAAATTCTGCTCGAAAAGGGCGAGGATATGAAGAATACATATTCACTCATTGCCGTTAATCCCGAAAAGCATGAAGGCATCAACAGTCAGGGGGCAAACGCATTTATACAATGGATGACAAAAGCCGAAACGCTCGAGCTTATTAGAGAATACGGTAAAACTCAATACGGTGAGCCGTTATTTTATATCCTTGAGGACTGATATTATGAGGCTGCCGCAGGGCTACTGCGGCAGCCGTAAATGAGAAGGAAAAATGATTGATTATATAAAGCAGGCATTTTCTCTTTTACTCAGCGGTGACAGTGAGCTTTGGCAGATTATCGGCGTAACCGTCAGAATGTCACTTTTGAGCACACTCATATCCTGCCTTATCGGCCTGCCACTGGGTGTTGCCGCAGGAAGAGCCGAATTCAGAGGCAAAGGACTTTTTGTCAGAATCACCAACACTTTTATGGGCTTGCCGCCCGTTGTGGCAGGTCTTATTGTTTTTATGTTTCTCTCAAGGAGCGGCCCCTTTGGCTCCTTAAAGCTCCTTTTTTCTGTCACTGCCATGGTTATTGCACAGGTCATATTAATCACTCCCATTGTAACGGGGCTGAGTACCAGCGTCAGCAGTGCAAGAGCAGGCAGGCTCAGGGAAACGGCCGTCGGGCTTGGCATTGGCAGGCTCAAACAGGTGCTGCTGCTGCTTAGTGAATGCAGGACGCAGCTTATCAGCGTGGCACTCACGGGCTTTGGCAGGGCTATTTCAGAGGTCGGTGCGGTGCAGCTTGTGGGCGGCAATGTTCAGTTTAAAACAAGGGTAATGACAACGGCGATAATGCTCGAAACAAACAAGGGCAATTTTGAGTTCGCCATTGCTCTGGGCATTATACTTCTTTTGCTTGCCTTCATAGTTAACAGTGTTGCATATGCGATGCAGGAGAAAATAAAATGATAGAAATTATCGGTTTACGAAAGCAGTATTCAAATGATTTCCTGCTGGAAATTGAAGAATTGAATATAGATGACGGTGAGCGTGTTGCCATAGTCGGGCCAAACGGCTCGGGCAAATCAACATTGCTTAATATAATAGCGGGAGTAATTTCGCACGACAGTGGCAGTATTAACATAAAGGGTGAGTGCGTTTTTCTGCCGCAAAGCCCCTACTGCTTTCAAGGCTCTGTGCTGAGCAATGTTAAAATCGGGCTTAACGGCTCGGCAAAGGGCAAGGATGCCCGAAAAGCGGCATCGGAGGCTTTGAAAAAAACTGAGCTTGAAAAATTCGGCCGCAATAAGGCAGGCAGCCTTTCGGGCGGCGAAACACAGCGCATGATGCTTGCAAGGATGCTTGTCAAGAAGCATGAGTGCCTTCTCCTTGACGAGCCGTTGTCAGCCGTTGACATTGAGTTTTGCCGAAAGCTCGAAAGGGTTCTGCTTGACTTTTGTGCGCAAAACGGTTCTACAATGCTCATATCAACTCACCTGCCTGTGCAGGCGGTGAACCTTTCAACTAAAATAATTATCATGAACAACGGGCGTATAGAGGAATACGGAAATACCCGTGATGTAATACAGCACCCGAACACAAAATTCGGAAAGATGTTTTTAGAGCAATGGAGGATTGAATAATGCTCAATGTTTTGCCTCCGGAAAAGGCACTTGAAGTAATACTATCTCAGGTTGATGAAATTGAAAACAACACAGAGCAACTGCCGCTTTTGCAGTCAGCTTCACGCATAGCGGCAAAGGATATAGTTTCGCAGGAGAACATACCGCATTTTAACCGTTCAACGGTTGACGGCTTTGCTTTAAGAGCTAGCAATACCTTCGGCTGCAGTGAAAGCCTGCCCGCAATGCTCCGATACAAAGGTAAAATTCTTATGGGAGAGGGTGTCACTCACAGCATTGGCATGGGCGAATGTATGGAGATACCCACGGGAGGGATGCTGCCCGAAAATGCCGATGCTGTCGCAATGGTCGAATACACCGAAAACTACGGCGACGAATTCAGATATATTAACAGACCTGCCGCTCCGCTCGAGAATGTTGTTAGAAAGGGCGAGGATGTGTGCAAGGGGCAGAAGGTTATCGAAAAGGGTACTGCGCTCAGAGTTCAGGAAATCGGTGTGCTTTCGGCATTGGGGATTGAAGCTGTCAGTGTGAAAAAACCCCTGAAAGTTGGTATTATTTCAACAGGTGATGAGATTATATCCTTTACCCAAACGCCTAAGGGCTCACAAATTCGTGACATTAACGGCAATATTCTTGCCGCCGCGGCAGAGGGTGCGTTTTGCCAAAGCATTGTCTTCCCGATTGTTCCCGATGATGAAAATCGGCTGCGAAAGGCGGTTCTAAATTCTGTCGACGAGTGTGATGCGCTCTTGATTTCCGGAGGCAGCTCTGCGGGAGAAAAGGATGCGGTGAGCAAGGTGCTTTCCTCTTTGGGAAGTGTTCATTTTCACGGAATAGCAATAAAACCCGGCAAGCCCACCATTTTCGCCTGTGTAAAAGACAAGCCCGTTTTCGGTCTGCCGGGGCATCCGGTTGCGGCCTATTTCGTTTTTCGCCTTTTTGTAAGACCGATGCTGTTTAAGATGCTCGGTGCAAAGCAAAACGATTTATGCATATATGCAGTTATTTCTCAGAATATCCCTTCAAACCACGGGAGGGAGGAAATAATACCCGTGAGCATAAAGGACGGCACTGCCTTCCCTGTTTTCGGCAAATCGGGAATAGTTTCAGTTCTGAGCAGGGCGGACGGGTATATAATCGTCGGCAGAAACAGCGAGGGCATATTAAAAGGTCAAGCAGTCAAAACATATCTGTTCTGAGGTAAAAACATGAAGTATGAATACCTGACAAATACCCCGCTCGACGAGGCGGTGAAAGTTTTTCTTTCCTCACTCAAAAAAGCGGGCATGAAAAGCAAAACGGAAGAAATAGATGTTCGGCACTCTCTCGGTAGGGTCAGTGCCTGCGCAGTCTATGCAAAGCGCTGTTCGCCTCACTACTGTGCCAGTGCCATGGACGGCGTTGCATTAAAGGCTGAGATTACCTTCGGAGCTAATGAGGCCACGCCCGTAACGCTCTCGAGTAGCGACTATATCCCTGTTGACACGGGCGACGAGTTGCCGCAGGGCTGTGACAGCGTTGTTATGATTGAAAATGTTATTGAGCAGGGTGGCGGCAAGATATCCCTTTATTCGCCTGCTGTTCCGTGGCAGAATGTACGGCAGATTGGCGAGGATATCTGCATGGGTGATATGATTATTCCTTCCTTTACAAAAATCACTCCGTCTGTAATCGGGGCTTTACTGGCAGGCGGTGTTTTCACTGCACAAGTTATCAAAAAACCAGTTTTTGCAATTATCCCTACAGGTGATGAAATTGTTGCCGCTGAGCAGGAGCTTTCCGGCGGTGATATTCCCGAATTCAATTCCGCCATTTTTTCCGCAATGCTCGAGGAATGGGGCGCTCTTACGGTAATATACCCTATCGTGTCGGACAGGCGGGATTNNGCATTGAAGCGGCAATCAAAAAAGCGGCACTCGAATGTGACGGAATTATCGTTATTGCGGGCTCTTCCGCCGGTCGGGAGGATTACACCTTCTCTGCGCTTGAAAATGTCGGCACGGCGGTGCTTCACGGCATTGCCATAAAGCCCGGCAAGCCCGCCATACTTGGCAATGTGGGCAGCGCTCCTTTTATCGGAATTCCCGGATACCCCGTATCTGGCATTATTGTAATGGAGGAGATAGTCAGGCCGGTTGTGAGCATATTGACCTGCCTCCCCGGCGAAAATGCTGAGGTTGTTCGGGCAAAGGTATCCAGAAAAATAAACTCATCCCTGAAATACCGTGAGTATATCCGTACAAGATTGTGCATTGTCGAAAAAAACACCGTTGCCGTGCCTATGAATAGAGGTGCCGGCATTGTTACAGGCTTTGCAAAAGCTTCGGGCATTATTACCGTTGCGCAGGACAGCGAGGGCGTTGAGGAGGGCAGCAGCACTCAGGTAAGGCTTCTCAGACCTTTAAGCGAGATTGAAAGCTCCGTGTGCGTTATCGGCAGCCATGACCCGATATTAGATGAGATTTCGGATTTGCTCAAACGAAGGCACCTTAATCTCAATGTTGTTTCGGCCCATGTGGGGAGCATGGGCGGAATTATGGCGCTTGTGCGCAAGGAGGCTCACCTTTGTGGAATTCATCTGCTCGATGAGTCCGACGGGGTTTATAATATCAGCTATATTAAAAAATACTTCCCTCAGGGCGGCGTGGTGCTTATCAGAGGTGTCGGGAGGCTTCAGGGCATCATGGTCGGGCAAGGGAATCCCAAAAAAATCGCAGGGCTAAAGGATATCGCTCAAAGGAAGCTATCCTATATAAACCGCCAGAAGGGTTCGGGGACAAGAATTCTGCTTGATTACCTGCTCAAAACAAGCGAAATATCATCCGATGACATCTGCGGCTATTTACGGGAGGAATATACCCACACGGGCGTTGCGGCAATAATTGCAAAGGGCAGTGCCGATGCAGGCTTAGGTATATATTCGGCGGCAAGGATTTATGATTTGGGTTTCATTCCGCTTTGGAATGAGGAATATGATTTTTTGGTTTCGGAAAGTGCTTTGGAGCAGGAAAATGTTAAGCGTTTTCTTGAAATCCTCAAAAGCGACGAGCTAAAGCAAAGGCTCGAAAAGATGGGCGGCTACACATTTAACGGCATCGGTCGGATAAAGAACTTGGAGGCATAATATGGAATTAAGCCATGTGGATTCAAACGGCAAGGTTGCAATGGTGGATGTCGGCAGCAAGGAAATCACCGTGCGCACGGCAACTGCCAGTGCAAGCATTAGGATGAACGCCGAAACTCTCGGCAAAATCAAGGATAACACAATTAAAAAGGGGGATGTTCTTGCCTGTGCGAGAATTGCCGGCATATGTGCCGCAAAGAAAACCTGCGAGCTTATCCCCTTGTGCCACAACTTGCCTATAGACATTATCAGCATCGAATTCGAATTTTCAGAAGTCGGGATTCTTATAATAAAATCCTATGCCAGATGCGAATACAAAACGGGCATTGAAATGGAGGCACTCACCGCAGTGAGCGTTGCGGCGTTAACGGTATATGATATGTGCAAAGCTGCTGACCGCTCGATGGTAATTGAAAACATTATGCTCACCTCAAAAAGCGGCGGCAGGTCGGGAGATTTTTGCAAAAATGATTAAAGGTACAGTAAAAGAGCTTTTTATTAAGCCTCTTCAAGGAAATCCACCTGTAAAGTATAATAGCTTTACGCTCATAAGGAATACGGGCATTGAGAATGATTGCTTCGCCCAGGGCGGGAATCGTCAGATATCAATAGTCTTGAGCAAAGCTCTTGAAGAAATGAGGCATTTGTCAAGTGAAAGACCTTGCCTTATAAGATTCACATATAATATGGAAATAGATGCAGATGCCATGGATTTGGCAGCCGGAGCAAGGCTAAAAATCGGAAATGCGGTTATTGAGATAACGCAAATCGGCAAAAAATGCCACAACCTTTGTGAAAGCGTTGACGAGGGCTGCCCTCTGATAAGGGGATGCATATTTGCAAGGGTGATTACGGGCGGTACTGTCAGTGCCGGGGACGAGGTTGAAATATGCTAGACAGTTATGGGCGTTCAATCGAATATCTTCGCTTATCGGTCACTCAGAGGTGCCAACAGAAATGCACCTACTGCTCGAAAAGCAGCGGCTTTTGCATTAAGGATTCCGAGCTTTCGGCAGAAAGGCTGGTGATGATTGCAAAGGCCTGCGCTCAATTGGGTTTCAATAAAATAAGGCTCACGGGCGGTGAGCCCCTTTTGCGCAGAGATATCTGTGAAATAGTTACAGGAATATCCGCTCTAAAGTCCTTGGGTGACATTGCAATAACAACAAACGGGCAGCTGCTAAAAGACTGTGCAAGGGATTTGAAGCAGGCGGGGCTAATGAGGTGCAATATTAGCCTTGACTCCCTGCGGGCAGACAAGTATAAAGAGATAACCGGAGGTGACCTGCAAAGTGTCCTCGGGGGAATTCATGCCGCTCAAAGCTGCGGGCTTGACCCGATAAAGCTGAATGTGGTGTTAATTAAGGGTAAAAACGACGATGAAATTGACGATTTTATAGAGCTTGCGAAGGAAAACCCTTTAGAAATAAGGTTTATTGAGCTGATGCCTTTGGGTGACGGCGGGCAGGAGGGCATTAATAACAGTGAAATACTCAGACAGAGGGAATGGCTCAGACCTGCCGAATGTCAGAATTCGTCACAGCCCGCTGCCGTTTACAGCGCACAGGGCTTTAAGGGAAAAATAGGCTTTATCAGCCCCATATCCCACAGCTTTTGCGCCAACTGCAACAGGATAAGGGTTACAAGCGACGGCTATATTCGCCCCTGCCTCGGCTCGAACCTCGAATACTCGCTCAAAGAAGCACTTGAGGGCACAGAGGATGCACTCAAGCAATGTATTGTGCAGGCGGTCACAAATAAGCCCAAGGGGAGCTGCTTTGGACAGGGGTTTAAAACAAACAGAAAAATGAATAGAATAGGGGGCTGAATATGGCAAGGGTGGTTTCGATAAATTCGAGCAAAAACAAGGGTGAAATTAAGCTCCCTGTGGAAAAGGGGCTTTTGCTCCGTGACGGAGGCCTTGCGGGTGATGCTCATGCAGGTGACGGGCACCGTCAGTTAAGCCTGCTCGCAAAGGAAAGCATTGATGAAATGCGTGCCGTTGGAATTGAAAACCTGAATTACGGCATTTTTGCCGAAAACATTACGACACAAGGCATTATCCTCCACACTCTCCCTGTGGGTACAAGGCTCAGAATAGGCCGCTGCATTGTTGAGATAACTCAAATAGGCAAGCAGTGCCACAGTGGATGCGAAATATTTAAAAAAGTCGGCAAATGCGTTATGCCCACGCAGGGCGTGTTTGCCAGAGTCATTGAAGGAGGAGAATTTCTTTTGAATGATGAAATTGAAGTAATGGGTGATGAGGGAAAGGCTCTGCTTGACTTTAGAAAGTGAAAATGATATATTCACAAATGTAAAATATTGGAAAAGCTTCGGGCTTTTGTGGGGTGAATTTGTCAATGAAAAAACAATACGGCTCTTTTGATATTGCAAAGTTTGTGTTTTCCTTTCTTATTATTATGGTGCATGTCAATTTTTTCATTAGTAAAGATGCAACCTTTTATATCGGGTGTTGGCTTGGCAGATTTGCAGTCCCGATGTTTTTTTGTATGGCAGGCTTTTTCCTTTTTAATAAGCTGCAGCCTCCAAATAAAATAACCGGCGAAAACCGCGCTTACATAAAGAGATACCTTTGGCGAATATTGAGGCTCTTTTTAATCTGGGGCGCAATATATTTTCCCTTCAAGATTTATGATTGGTGCGTCAACGGTTTCAGAATAAAATATATCGGCAGTTATCTGAAGGTTATGATTCTTCATGGCATGACCTATTCGCATACATGGTACCTCGGCGCTCTCATTTACGGTGTAATCTGCACAGCATTTTTTCTTCATTTTCTTTCCCGCAAAAAGGTTTTTGCCGTTTCGGTGGTCTTCTATGTAATAGGTCTTTTAATATCACCCTATTACTTTCTAATTAAGGCGCTCGTTGAGGGTACGCCTGTTGTTTCAGACTTGTTCAGGCTTTATTACTGGACCTTCGGCTCTGCACAAAACGGTGTGTTTTTTGCTTTTGTTTTTCTATCATTGGGCGCACTGCTCGCCGTGAGCAAGCCTGTTGTTCCAAAATGGTTATGCTTTGCGGGCTTCTTGATATTTTTTGCGGCTTCATTCTTTGAGGTAACCTACTTGAGGCGAAACGAATCGAGTATTTTTTCACTGCAGCTTTCATTATTGCCACTGGTTTACTTTCTGTTTGAGGGGCTCAGGCAGGTAGAGCTGAAATACAGGCCTGCTTACCGAACTTTGAGGGAGATGAGCATACTGATTTACTGTGTTCACCCTTTCTTTGACGAAATATTCAACGGGCTGTTAAAAATAATCAATCCCGCTTTTTATACAAAGCCTTTTGTGGCATATTTAATGACGGCGGCGGCTTCAATCGTTTTCGGATACTCTGTTCTAAAGCTTGAAAATACTAAAAAGGGCAAATTTTTATCATATCTGCATTAAACGGGCGGCTGCTGCTCGAGTGAAATTTATTAACAATAAGTGGTAATTGGCAATTGGGGGTAATTCTTTGCGGCCGTTAAAGGACATATTGTTTGAGGAATATTGGGAAATTGCTTTCAGGAAAATTGAAAATAACGAAACCCTGCTGGATAATGGCGGGTTGTGCTTTGAGCTTTTGAAGTCCGATAAAAGCTGCTGGTATGCAGACCCTTTTCTTTTTGAAAGGGGCGGCAGGCTCTATCTGTTCATGGAAGTTTTTGATTCAAAAACAGAGCTGGGATACATCGGCTGCTCAGAATATGACGGGTGCTCTTTTTCAAAGCCCATTAAGGTTTTGCAGGAGGATTTTCACCTCTCCTATCCCCATGTCTTTGAAAGGGACGGGCATTTTTTTATGATGCCTGAAACCCATCAGGCCAACTGCATTGAGCTCTATAGGGCTGTTGAATTCCCCTATAGGTGGGAGAAGCACGGCATTTTAGTCAATAACATCAATGCCGTTGACACTGATTTGCTGGGCAATCATCTTATCACCTGCAGGGTATGTGAAAGCAACGATATGAGCGTTGATTTGTGTGTGATTAATTTTGAGAACGGTCGGCCCTGTGAGTATAGCCCCGTAGCCTCAAATAGCTTTGATAAGCGTTGTGCGGGCGCTGTTTTTAAATATGACGGAAAAAGCATCAGACCTTCGCAGGACTGCAGTGGCAAAAGCTACGGCAACCGCATACATTTCTGGCATATTACCGAGTGCAGCGACGAAAAGTATGATGAAACTCTCATAAAAACCATCCGCCCCGATGACATCTGCCTTAAAAATGGCCAAAAGCCGCTTTGCATACATACATATGCAAAAAGCGGCAAAATTGAAATTGTTGATGTAAAGTTCAGAAGGCTCAATTTTAAGCGAATACTATGGATTATAAAGAATAGAATATGAAAAGCTTATGCACTGAAAATCAAAGCACCGCTGCTCGGCGGTGCTTTTTCATATGTTGCTTTTATGAGGACTGTTCGGATACTGCTTAAAGAATATCCTCAACAAAATATGAGTTTGTGTTTGCTCTAAGGCCGCTGTTATCCGTTATCTGGATGCGAACATATTTATCCTTTTGTAAAATCTCAAAGCTTGCAGAATCAATGGTTGCACCCTTTGGGGCATGTTCAGTTTCAGTTCTTCTGCCCGCAGTTGTCATACAGATGCTTTTGACATCCGAGCATTTGATGAAAAGCCTTGCATCTTCAACATGAAGCTCTTTGATTTCCGGGCCCATCGAAGCATAGAAGCCGCCAGCCCGCAAGGCTTTTATAATCGTATGGTAATCAAGTGAGCCTGCCTTTATCATTATGAAACCGCCGAATGAATCATTTTCCGGGTGACCTATCGGGTAGGTGTCGTGGTTATCGTCCGCTGCTATGCAGAAGATTTTGTTGCCCTCACGAAGGAGAGTATCATAGGGGATAACCTGGTTGCCGTCAATGCCTCCATGCGCCGCGCTGTGGTTATAAATCTCCATGGCAAAAATACCTTTTAAATCCTTATAATCATAGGCGGTCTGCAGGGACCAGTTTGGGTGGTTATAACAAACAATAAAGCCCGAATCGTTTAATTCTTGAATAAAATCGTTTATCCCCTCAATATCTCCGTAAACAGGCAAGGGCAAAAGCGATTCAAAGGGAGGCTGCTCCTTTTTTGAGTAGGCATTGAAGTGGTAGCAGCGTGTGAAATCAGTATCCTTTTCATTTGTGTCACTGATATCTATCTCAAAAGCCGTAAGTGCAAGAAAGTTCTCATCCGTGAGATGGCTGTGGCTGATGCACCTATCATGGTCGGTAAAGGCAATTATGGAGTAGCCCTCTTTTTTGTAGGCCTCTTTGAGTTCCTCCGAGGTCAGTCTTCCGTCTGAAACGGTTGAATGGCAGTGCAAATTTGCCTTGTAAAACTGCCCTTCTTCTGGTAAGAGATATTTTTTCATTGCAATGCTCCTTAATATTTTTTGGCGTCTGAATTAAACAGTTAAAGCATTATTCATTTTTTCAAAATCTCTATGTTACCGGAGGTTGTGTGCAGAGTCAGTTCATTATCCTTTGCACCCACCTGACCCTCTGCCCTTTTGCTGATGAAATCATCAAAAAAGTCGGATTGAAGCCTTCCGCTTAAAGTTGAAACATAATAATTAAACTCTGCATTATGAGGAAGCTCAAGGGTCACATTGCCGGATGTGCTGCCGATGTTGACATTTTTATTCTCAAATTCATTGAAGCCTATTTCTACGCTTGCGGAGGTTGTTTTTAAATCCATGCTGCCGCCACAATTGTTTATTTTTACATTGCCCGAGGTAGCTACGATATCAGCATACCGAGCCATACATTCAGTGATATTTATTTCTGATGATGTGCCTTTTACATTTAATTCTTCAGCATTAATTCTCCTGATATTCAGGTCGCCGGATGTGGTGGTTATGATGAGCCTTTCAGCAGTAAGCATATCAGCGTCAAGCTCGCCTGAGGAGGTGTTTAGCTTAATATCGGCTAAAACCAACGAATCAATTTTTATATTGCCTGATGAAGTGTCTATTGATAAATCCTTATCATAGCCTTCGGGAATATATACATCCATCTTCAAGTTTTCACCGAACGATATTATACTTTTTCTGCGCTTTAACTGCGCAGTTATCCTTCCATTGTTCATCTCTGCACTAAGGTTTGTATCGTGCCTGGATTTGCCGTATAAATGAAACCTGACCTCGCTGCCTTGCGTTGTGATAATATGAAGCGAAGTGCTTGACAAATCAATCTCGATTTCAGCTGCCGCTTCGGTGGAAAAGCTTTTTTCCTCATTGATTTCTTTAGCGACGGAGAATAATGCTGTTCCGAAGTAATCCTTAACAGTTGTTCCTCCCAAAACAATTATGCCTGCTACAATCAACCCCAGAATCAAATATTGCCAGCTTGATTTTTTGTTCATATTTTTCTCCTTAGTCTTTCCTTATATTTTTATCGGCTTGAACCGGCTTACCTGCCTGATAGAGAGTCTTGCTTCTTATCATCAAAACGCCCTGAATGAGCATTAACAGCCCTGTTACAATGAGCAGCCATTCAATTTTGACAAAATCCGCTAAAGGCCCGAATGCAAGCATTGCAAGCGGCATGACGGAGCTAGATATCATGCTTAAAACTCCAAACACCCTGCCCATATAATCCTCCTCAACCTTTTCCTGCAGAAGGACGGTGAACGGTGTATTGAATATCGGCAGCATAACCCCAATAAAAGCCATAATAATGGAATACATCGGAAATGACGGTATTGCTCCGAGAGTCGTGGTGCATACAGCTATTACTAAAAACGAGAGTGCCATTGTGTGAAGCCTGTTTTTAAAACCACCCCACGAGGCAATAATAATCCCGCCGAAAATCATGCCAATTGAAAATGTGACCTCAATAACCGTCAGCCGCCAGACATCGTCGCCAAAGCTGCGTGTCACCTGCAGGGGTGTTAAAAAGCAAAGCGGAGAAATCAAAACATAATATATTGCACAGTGGATAAAGATATTATTTATAAAGCTGTGATGATAAATATACTTTACCCCCTCCTTCATCTCCGCAAAATAACTAATCTCGTCGTTTTCAATTGCCTTTGCGTGTTTTGGAACATTCAGGAAGAACAGTAGTATTGAAACGGCTATGGCCGCTGTAAAAACATCTATAAAAAATATTGAATCAATTGTCGAAACACTCATTAATGCTCCGCTTAGCAAGGGGGAGACAAGTGTCACAAGCGATTGAATGCTGCTGTTTAACCCGTTGATGCGGGTCAGCTTATCCTCAGGGACAATTTGGGGAAGGAACGCCCCGACAGCAGGCGTTTGAACTCCCGCTCCTAAGGAGCGCAGTGATGATGCAAGAAAAAGCAGCCAGATTGCGTCATAGCCCAGAAGAAAGAGAATCGCCAAAGCCAATGTCGAAACGGCAATAAAGGAGTCGGACAATACTATGAGCATTTTTCTGTTGTAGCGGTCTGCCCATACGCCTGCAAAGGGAGAGATAAGCAGTGTTGGCAAAAATCCGCACAGAATTGAAATAGTCATCATTATGCCTGACTGGGTTTCTAAGGTTATGTGCCATGTTATTGCATACTGAACAAGCATCGAACCGAGCAAGGATATCGTTTGGCTTGACAAAAAAAGTGCTGTTTTTCTTTTCCAATTACTTTTCAAATTTTTTCTCCGTGTTTATATTTATTAGTTTACTTTTAGGCTTGGGGAGCGGCGTTACAGGTTCAAGGATAGAAACAATCTCCCTGCTGAAAGGGGCATTATCAATATCTAAAATATAATGCTCTTTTGCACCGTTATATGGGAAGCCCTTCTCAGCGTTTTTCATTTTATCGCTGATACAGTCAAGAATTTTTACATACACTATATTGTCGCATACAAGAAGCAGGGGCTTGTCATTGACATAGACCATATACTCACCGAACATTTTCTTGTATCTAATGAGCCCCGTGCCGCCAATTTGTTCACAGACATATTCTATGTAATCGAGTGTTGTCATTATAACTCTTCTTTTCTTCATTATTTTTCTTGTTTGTTATTGTGCACCTCAAATACTGAACCTCCTTGCCTGTAGCCCAGTTTTTTGTAGTATGCGTCAACATCGCTCATTACATATACAATACAGTCGGGGTATTTATCATAGATACATTCCATTAGCTTTCTGCCGATATTTCTTCCCCTGAACTGAGGCATAACGAGCAAATCGCAAACATAGATGTAGAAGCCGCAATCGTCCAACGAACGGGAATAGCCGCACAAAACATCCCCTTCATACGCCACAAAGGTGATTGATAAGGCAAGGGCAGCCTTATATTTTTCGCATACCTCCTTTGCCCAATAGCAGGACCATTCTTCGCCCTCGTTTTCAAGCAGTTTCATGAGCTTCCCTTCGTCTTTATTCTTATTATATGGCCTAATTTCCATATTGTAATCTCCTTGCCTTATTACACAATTATGAAGGATTCTCATCCATTCCGCCTTTAACACCCCAGCTTAGACGGGGCAGGGACGGTATAAATTCCTCATCGCTTGCCAACCGCAGAATTTCCTTAGTCTCCTCAAGCGGATAAGGCGTATCATCCCAACGGCAGAACTCAACTGTTGTTACAACTGCCACCCGTTCAAAATCGTTTTCCCCGACAGGGACTATTACCTCGTCACCGACATTAATCCGCAAATCGGTTGTGCGGTAATGATAAACCTTGCTGTGTTTAGTGAATTCAACGCCGCAGTATTTAACCTCTCCCTTTTTAAGGGCGGACATAAAGCCTTCCATTTCAATAATACCGCCAAAGCCATATGACCTTATAATTATCTCAAGCGCATCAACAAACAATAAAAACTCCTTTTCGGGTATATGGGCACGGTCGAACACTCCCGAATGAGTAACTGTGCTGCCATCCTCATATTCTGCTTGAAGGACAAAAAGTTTGAACTGATAACCAATTTCGCTCACGGATTGTGAATCCTGCCAGCCCTCAGCCTGGAGGCAGTCTGCCATAAGCATAAGACTTATTTCGCCGAGGCTGAATGAGCTTTGGCTTTTTAAAAACAAAATGCCGTGCAGCACCGCCTCCGATTAATCAGCAAAATACTGATGTAATAATAACATATCGGAACTATATTTTCCATATTTTTATATAACTACTTTGAAACTGCTTTGAGATTCCTGAAAAGCTGTTTTTTGCTTAGTTGAAATATCACAGTTGAAAATATATGCCAAATGAAATATAATAATTTTATTCCATAATAATTTACACTCTTTTACTGTATAAGAATGGGCGGAGAAATATGAAAAACTTAGTTATTGCCGGAAACATATTGGCTGATGTGCTAAAAACTATTGAGTGCTACCCGCAAGAGGGGAAGCTGACTCAAATCCGTTCAATTTCGCAAAGTGTCGGCGGAGCTGTTCCAAATGTTTCAATTGACTTAGCGGTATTGGATAGCAGCTTGCCAATTAAGGCCTTTGGCAAGGTAGGCAGGGACGATTACGGTCAATTTGTGGTGGAGGAAATGCAAAAAGCCGGGGTTGATGTTTCTGATATTTTGGTCTCTGATATCTACCCGACAAGCTTTACCGATGTAATGAATGTAGAAAACGGAGAGCGAACATTTTTCACGCTTCCCGGTGCCAGTGCGGATTTAAGGGTTGAAGACTTTCCGCTTGAAAAGCTTGACGCTGCAATGCTGCATTTGGGCTACATACTCTTATTGGATTCTTTGGATTCGCAGGATTCGGAATATGGCACAAAAGCTGCCAGATTGCTGCACACGGCGCAGGAAATGGGCATTAAAACTTCATTAGATATGGTAAGTGAGGAATCTGACAGGTACTTGCCAATTGTAAAGCCGTCGCTCAAATACTGCAATTATTTGATTATCAATGAGATAGAAGCGGGAAAGACCGTCAATATTTCTCCAAGAAAAAAGGACGGGAGCCTGAACATAATCAACATGAAATGCATTTGCGAAAAGCTGCTTGAATTTGGAGTTCGGGATAAGGTCATTATTCATTGCCCCGAAAGTGGCTTTTGCCTGAGCAAAAACGGTAATTTCACGGTTATACCGTCACTTGATTTACCAAAAGAATACATCAAAGGCTCAACCGGAGCAGGAGATGCATACTGCGCCGGAGTTTTATATGGCTTGTATAACGGCTATTCAGACCAAAGGCTTCTGGAATTGGGCTCTCTTTGCGCCGCCTGCAACCTATCTTCAACCGATTCGGTTCATGGCATGAGAGGGCTTGAGGAAGTTTTAAAGTTAGAATCCCAATTTGAAAGGAAGATAAATATATGTTAGTTAATCTGAACGATGTCTTGAAAAAGGCTCAGCGGGAGCACTATGGTGTAGGGTTGTTTAACACTATTGACACTGATATGCTTCAAGCCGCTATTGAAGCGGCAGAGGAGATGAAATCTCCAATTATAATCGGCACCGCAGAAATCCTATTGCCCTACGGCGAGTTGGAGCTTATTGCGCCTTCGATAATCAGCATGGCGAAAAATGCCTCTGTGCCGGTTGTTGTTCACTATGACCACGGCTTAACCTTTGAAAGATGTATTCAGGCATTGAAGCTCGGATTTAGCTCAATTATGTTTGACGGCTCAACGCATGACTATGCGACTAACATTGCCCATACAAAGGAAATTGTGAAAATTGCTCACAGCTTTAATGTGACTGTTGAAGGTGAAATCGGCCATGTCGGTTTGGCTCAAACAGATGACGGAGCATCTGTCGACAGGTACACTACAGTTAAAGAGGCGGTTGATTATGTCAATGACACGGGGGTTGATGCCCTGGCAATCGCCATTGGAACCGCACACGGTGCATATAAACAGGCTCCGAAGCTGGATTTTAATAGATTAAAGGAGATTCGTCAGGCGTTGGATACCCCATTGGTTCTGCACGGCGGCTCCGGGCTTTCTAATGATGATTTTAAAAATACCATAAAAGAAGGCATTTCCAAGGTCAATATATTTACCGACCTGCTGCTGGCAGGTGAAAAGGCTATTAAAGATGGTCTTACTCAAAGCCTGGGATATATGGAAATGCGTAATTTAAAGAAAGACGCCATAAAAGAAGCTGTTGTAAAGAAAATGGAATTGTTCGGTTCGGTAAACCGCTGTTAAAAAAACATATAAAATGTTTTCACCTGCAAATTTTTAAGTGCTTTGGTTTTTTATGAATACTTAAATTCAAATCGGGTACATTATAGGTTGAGGTGAAAATATATGCAATTAACACAAAAAGAAACATCGCTCTTAAAAGATTTAAAAGAGCAGGAGCAGCTCTGCGTTGACAAGTACAATAAGTATTCATCGTCTGCACATGACGGGCAGCTGAAAAATCTGTTTTCTCAAATAGGGCAAATTGAAAATCAGCATCTTGATACCATCAATCAAATCATGAGCGGAACTGTTTCGTCAACACAATCGGGAGGAGGTCAGCAAAAGCAACTATCATTTACCCCCACATACAAGCAAGGGGACACAAGTCAGAACAAAAAGGATGATTGTTATCTTTGCACTGATTTGCTTTCGACGGAAAAACATGTATCCTCCGCATATAATACCAGCATTTTTGAATTCGGAGATACAAATATCAGAAACGCTCTAAACCACATCCAAAAGGAAGAGCAAGAGCATGGCGAACAAATTTATAATTATCTGAGTCAAAATGGAATGTATTAAATAGAAGTTTTTATTTAACACGCTTTTTGCCTCTTGCAACGGATAAGGGCTGCCGCAAAGCTTTTTTACGGCGGCCCCTTTATTTTTTGCTAATCAAGTCAGGTGGTGTTACTCTACTCGTATTACTAATTAAATATATAACCAATATATTCAGGGAGTTCCCGGCCGTAATTATAAGATAATCGACTGCTATTTGGATCCCGAAATCAAATTAATTACAGCAATTGACTTCAAAAACTGTATTTTTGTGGTACAATAAGCCGTGAGGTGATGCATTTGAAACTGTTGGTTATTGACGGCAACAGCATACTTAACCGTGCATTCTATGGAATTAAGCTTTTAACGACAAAGGACGGGCGTTTCACAAACGGAATTTATGGCTTTATGAATATTTTACTGCGCCTTCGTGTTGAATGCTCACCTGACGGTGTTGCCATTGCTTTTGATAAGAAGGACCCGACCTTCCGCCATGAAATGTATTCAGGATATAAGGCACAGCGCAAGGGTATGCCCGAGGAGCTTGCCCAACAGCTGCCTGTGCTAAAGGACCTGCTCAGGGCATTGGGCTACAATACTGTTGAGCACGCCGGCTTTGAGGCTGACGATATCCTCGGCACTCTGGCAAAACGGTGCGTTGACAGCGGCAACGAGTGCATTTTAGCAACCGGCGACAGGGATTCCCTCCAGCTTGTCAGCGATGAGGTAAATGTCCTGCTTGCCATGACAAAAATGGGCAAGCCGCAGACTGTGAGATATGACAAGGCAAGAGTGCTTGAAGAATACCATGTTGAACCCAAGGGTCTTATTGAAATTAAAGCTCTCATGGGTGACAGCTCGGATAATATCCCCGGTGTTGCGGGTGTAGGGCAAAAAACGGCAACGGATTTAATTGAAAAATTCGGAAATATAAATAATCTATATAATAATATTGAATCACCTGATATAAAAAAGGGTGTCAGGGAAAAGCTTTTGAGGGATAAGGATATGGCGTTTCTGAGCCGTCTGCTTGGCACGATAAGCACCGATGTTCCCGTTGATTCAGAGCTTGAAAACTACATCCCCTCGCCTGTTGACTCTTATGACGCAGTCAGAATTCTTATTGACCTTGAAATGTTTGGCTTGATTGAAAGGCTGGGCATTAAAAAAATACCCACCCCCGCTCCCGTTGAGGTGGGCAACGAAAACAAGCCGCTGGCTGTCAGGGACGAATTGGATTTGGACGCCTTGCTTTCGAGAATCAAAGAAGAAGGGCAGGCATTTTTCATCTGCGGCTGGGCAAATGCATACCCTGAGGATACTAGATTTGCCTTTAAGGACGAGATTGCCATAGCCTCCTGCGGCAGCCTTTCATTTCCCGGCTTTTTAAAGGCTCTGCTTGAGGATGAGGGCATAAAAAAATATACATTTGACTCAAAACCGCTTTTCGCCCATGCTCTGCGAAACGGTATTTCAATAAAATCGCTTGAAATGGATTTGATGCTTGCGGGCTATATTCTAAACCCGTCCGCAAGCAGCTATGAGCCTGCAAGGCTTGCGCAGGAATACGGAGTGCAGGCTCCTGCAGTTGAAAAGGTGGGCTTTGAAAACATTGCTGTCCTGCCCGCTCTATGCCCCGTTATTGACAGAAGGATTAAAGAAAACTCTCAGAGCTCACTTTTGAGGGATATTGAAATCCCTCTTGCAAAGGTGCTCGCTGCAATGGAGCTGACGGGCTTCGGAGTTGACGAAAACGGCATTGCTCAGTTTGGCAAGGTTCTCGAAAAGCGGATTGAAATAATTGCGGCAGAGATTTTCTCACAGGTCGGTTATGAATTCAACCTTAATTCGCCAAAGCAGCTGGGCTATGCTCTTTTTGAAAAGCTGGGGCTGCCTACCGGAAGGAAAACTAAAAGCGGCTACTCCACTAATGCGCAGGTTCTCGAAAGCCTTGCAAAAGAACACCCCGTTGTTGAAAAAATACTTGAATACCGAACTGTGGCTAAACTCAAATCAACCTATTGTGACGGGCTTTTGAAGGTTATTTCAGCGGACGGTAGGATTCACTCCACCTTCAATCAGACCGAAACAAGAACGGGCAGAATCTCCTCAACCGAGCCGAACCTGCAGAATATACCCGTGCGCTCTGAGCTTGGCAGAGAGCTGCGCAGGTTTTTTAAGGCGGACGAGGGCTGCGTGCTCATTGACGCCGACTATTCACAGATAGAGCTGAGAGTCCTTGCCCATATTTCCGATGATGAGGTTATGAAAAAGGCTTTTAATGACAATGACGATATTCACACCATAACAGCCTCTCAGGTTTTTAATATGCCTGTCAATATGGTAACACCTCTTATGCGCAGCAGGGCGAAGGCCGTGAATTTCGGCATCGTGTACGGCATCGGCGCATTTTCGCTTGCAAAGGATATCGGCGTTTCCCGCTCTGAGGCGGATAAATATATTAAGGGCTATCTCCACCACTATTCAGGCGTGAAGAGGTACATGGAAAGGGTTGTGGCACAGGCAAAGGAGAGGGGCTATGTTGAAACAATGTTTGCCCGTCGAAGGTATCTGCCCGAGCTTGCTGCCACAAATGCAAACCTGCGAGCCTTCGGCGAAAGGGTTGCTATGAATATGCCCATTCAGGGAACTGCTGCAGACATAATCAAAATAGCAATGATTAAGGTTTTTCACCGCCTGCACAAAGAGGGGCTGCATGCAAAGCTGATTATGCAGGTTCATGATGAGCTGATAGTCGAAGCTCCTGAAAATGAGGTAAAAAAAGCTTCCGAAATCCTTATAGATGAAATGGAAAACGCCGTCAAGCTCAGTGTAAAGCTGACTGCTGATGTGAACTTCGGAAAAACATGGTACGATTCAAAGGGTTGATAGGATGAAAAGAGTAGTATTTGTCTGCACGGGCAACACCTGCCGCAGCCCTATGGCAAAGGGGATTTTTGAAGTTGAGCTTAATAACAGAAGCATTTCGAATGTTTCTGCCGACAGCTGCGGGCTTTCTGCTATGGCGGGTGACGAGGCTTCACCTAACGCCGTTGCGGCGGCAAAAGAGCTGGGGGCGGATATCAGCCCGCACAGGTCAAAGCCCCTAAACCCGTATATGTGCAATCAAACGCAGCTGTTTGTCTGCATGACTCAGAGCCACGCACAGGCACTTATGCGGTATGTGCCCGAGAATAAAATTATTGTTCTCAATATCCCCGACCCTTTCGGCGGCGATCTCGATGCTTACAGAGAGTGCGCTCGGGTTATTCTGAAAAAGATGGGCAGTATTTTTGATAAATTGGAGGAAGATGATGAAAAGCTATAAGGGTATTGACTACAAAAATGTTGAGCTTTTAGACGGATTCTGGCTCCAAAGCCAGAAGCTCAACCGGGATGTAACCATCAAGAGCGTCTATGAGCAGTTTAATGCCACGGGGCGGTTTGATGCCTTCAGGTGCGAGTGGAAGGAGGGTATGCCAAACAAGCCTCACATTTTTTGGGATTCTGATGTTGCAAAGTGGATTGAGGGTGCGGCATATATTATCAATAAGCAGCCAGATAGGGAGCTTGAAAGCATAATTGAGGATGTTATTGACTGCATAGAAAGGAATCAGGGTGAGGACGGCTATTTTAACATCTATTTCACCGTTTGTGAGCCTGAAAACAGGTTCCAGAACCGCCTGGCACATGAGCTATATTGCTGCGGCCACCTGATTGAGGCGGCTGTTGTTTATTATGAGGCAACGGGCAGGGATAGATTTTTAAAGCTGATGATGAAATATGCCGATTATGTTGAAAAAGTCTTTAAAATTGAAAACTCTGCTGAGTTTTCAACTCCCGGGCATGAAGAAATCGAGCTTGCGCTTATCCGCCTGTATGAATGTACGGGCATAAAAAGATATCTTGAGCTTGCAAAGCACTTCATTGACACAAGGGGGCAGGCAACGAGCAAGGAAGTCATTGACGAAATGAACAGCATTTATTCTCAGGACCATATCCCCTGCCGTGAGCAGAGGGAGGCAGTCGGTCATGCTGTGAGAGCCTGCTACCTTTATTGCGCTATGGCTGACATCGCAAGGGAATACCATGACAGGGAGCTTTTTGAAGCCTGTGACGCTTTGATAAAAAATATTAATTACAAAAGAATGTACATAACAGGCGGAATAGGCTCAACTTTTAATAATGAGTCCTTCACCGTCGACTATGACCTGCCCAACAGCATCTCATATGCAGAAACCTGTGCGGCAATTTCTCTTGTTATGTTTGCGACGAGGATGTCGCAATGCAAGGTCAGCTCACTTTATGCCGATATTGCGGAGCGTGCGCTTTATAACGGAGTGCTTTCCGGCCTGTCTTTGAGCGGTGACAGCTTCTTTTATGAAAATGCGCTTGAGATTAACCTGCGTGACAGGGAGCCGGACAGAGGCAGGCAGCACTGGCCAATCACTCAGAGGGTTAAGGTTTTTAGCTGCTCATGCTGCCCGCCGAACATTAACCGCTTCATTGCATCAATAGGCTCATTAATCTACACTTATGACGAAGAAACTGTATATATTAATCAGTTCATTGCGAACTCTGCACAGCTTGAAATGGGAGGTAAAAGGGTTAAAATAAAGATTCAAACTGAATATCCGAATGACGGTCAGATAAGAATAACTGCCTGCGGAATGGCGGGCAAAAGGCTTGCAGTACGCATCCCCTCATGGTGCGAAAAATATTGCGTCGATTCACAATATCGGATTGAAGACGGCTATGCATATGTTGACTGCGGCAGTGACGACTTTGAGCTTTCTTTAAGCTTGGATATGACTCCCCGCTGGGTTGAAAGCAACCCCCATGTCTGGGCAAATGCCGGGCTTGTTGCTTTGCAGAAGGGACCTGTCGTCTACTGTGCGGAGGGAGTCGACAACGGCGAGGAGCTTTGGAAAATCAGAGTTGATATCAACGAGCCGATAAGCCAAAGAGTTATTGTGGGCTTTGATGCTCCTGCACTCAGCACTAAGGGATACTGCCTGCAGGACTGTGAGGATTTATATATTCCTGCCGGTCAAAAGACGGAGGAAAAAGAAATCACCCTCATCCCCTACTATGCGTTTGCAAACAGGGGCGTGAGCGAAATGAGAGTATGGATGATAAAAGCGTGACAACGATTAAACCTATGAGCAAAGAGGATATACCGGCTGTTGCGGGGCTTGAGAGGATTTGCTTTTCTTCCCCGTGGTCAAAAAATGCCCTGCTTGAGGAGCTGCACAATCCTCAGGCGCATTTCCTTGTGTCCGAAACCGATGGGAGTGTTGTCGGGTATATCGGAGCCTTAGAGATTTGCTCAGAATGTTATATTACGAATATCTGCGTTTTGCCTGAAATGCGGCGCAGGGGCATTGCAAGCGCTCTGCTCAATGCCGCCGAAAACGGTGCAAGGGAGAGGGGCTGTGAATTCATATCACTTGAGGTCAGGGTTAGCAACAGAGCAGCTATTGAGCTTTATGAAAAAAACGGCTACAATGCCTTGGGTGAAAGAAAGGGATTCTATGCCTCCCCTGTTGAAAACGCCTATATCATGACAAAATATTTTAAGGATAACGGGAGATAATATGAAGCTATTGGCAATTGAATCCTCCTGCGACGATACTGCCGCAGCAGTTGTTGAGGATGGAAGGGAAATCCTCTCAAGCATTGTGGCGTCACAGGTTGAACGGCACGCAGTTTTCGGGGGAGTTGTGCCCGAAATTGCGTCAAGAATGCATATTGAAGCTATTTCGGGCGTTGTAACTACGGCACTCGAAAAAGCAGGCTATTCCCTTTTTGATATTGACGGTGTTGCCGTCACACATACTCCGGGGCTTATCGGAGCTTTGCTGGTAGGCGTCAATTATGCAAAGGGGCTTGCTCTCGGCGCAAATCTGCCACTAATCCCAGTTCACCATCTGCGCTCGCACATAGCGGCAAACTACTTGACGCATAGGGAGCTTGCACCTCCCTTTTTGAGCCTTGTCGTTTCGGGCGGTCACAGCCATATCATAGAGGTCAGGGATTATACCCGGTTCAAGGTCATAGGGCGTACCCGTGACGATGCTGCAGGCGAAACTCTTGATAAGGTTGCAAGGACTCTCGGCCTGCCCTACCCCGGAGGGCTGAATCTTGACAGGGAAGCAAGGGGCGGTGACAAAAGCGCATATAAATTCCCTCACCCGAAAGTCAGCACCGGTGCTTATGATTTTAGCTTTTCGGGACTTAAAACGGCAGCGGTCAATGCGATACACAATGCCTCACAGAAAAATGAAGGCATCAATATAGCCGATTTCGGTGCATCCTTTATAGCCAGTGTTGTTGATTTTCTTTCCGGCAACACCGAGAGTGCAGCAAATGATTTGGGTTATAAAAAAATCGTGCTTGCGGGCGGAGTATCCGCAAACAGTGTTTTGCGTGAGCGAATGAAAAAAATCTGCAAGCGCAACGGCTGGGAGCTTTATATGCCCGAGCTTTCGCTTTGCGGTGACAATGCCGCAATGGTCGGCTCTCAGGGCTATTTTGAATTCCTGCGCGGAAATACTGCCGATATGTCCCTCAACGCAAGGGCATCAATGGAAATCGGGTAATTCTCGCAGCTACCTTTTGATATATTTTGTGTGTTTCACATTAAATATATCTATTAGATAATTCTTTACAATCGAATATGTATATGATAAAATATCGGAGATTGATAAAACAAAGGAGCGTTATTGATGTTCTACACAAGCACAAGAGATAAGTCCGTTAAGGCTACTGCCTCTCAGGTAATTACAAGGGGCATCTCCTCAGACGGCGGCTTGTTTGTGCCGGAAGAAATCCCTCAAATTTCACTTGACGATATAATTTCTTTTTCAAAGCTTGATTATATAGGCCGAGCAAGGGCAGTGCTTTCACTCTATCTTTCGGATTTTTCGCAGGAAGAAATCGAGTGCTGCGTCAGAGGCGCTTACGGGAAGGGCAAATTCAGCAGCGAAAAAATAGCTCCCCTCGTTGAGCTGGAGGATGGAGTTAATATCCTTGAGCTTTGGAAGGGGCCAACCTGCGCGTTCAAGGACATGGCTCTTCAGCTGTTGCCTCATCTGCTTACCGTTTCCGCAAAAAAATGTGCGGAGGGCAAAAAAATTGTTATTCTCGTTGCGACTTCGGGCGACACGGGTAAGGCTGCTCTGGAGGGCTTTAAGGATGTCCCTAACACAAAAATCATGGTGTTTTATCCAAATGACGGCGTCAGCCCCATGCAGAAGCTTCAAATGACCACTCAGGAGGGTGAGAATG